>Ga0307981_1000081_pt1 | contig 95732 bp, 96 predicted proteins | sample OrgLakmetagen987_FD_201849 | JGI IMG/M metagenome (GOLD analysis project Ga0307981, IMG submission 201849) | Saline water microbial communities from Organic Lake, Antarctica - #987 | ecosystem: Environmental > Aquatic > Non-marine Saline and Alkaline > Saline | place: Antarctica: Organic Lake... | reverse complement strand
CGGGATATACCGGTTCAGATTACAAAAAGGGAACAGGTATAATGCGATCAGCAACAGTTTTTGGCGTACTGGCACTTACGGGGATGTCAGTTGCCGGCGTTTGGGCGCAGCAGACAACGCAACAAACGGTATTGGGCGCGTCTTCGAATCCCGACTATCCTCTGCAAGTTGAGGGCGGAGACGGCATCTTGTACAATTGCAAATCAGAGATCGGCCAAACCCTGGAAGGGCGCGCCGCACGGACGTGTATTCGCGCCACAGAAGCGGACACCATATTCAGAAGCGGAACAGGCCTGACACAAGCCGCACCTGCTCTGGCCCTTATCGTTGTCGGGGCCGCTTTTGCTTCTGGCAGCGATAGCACCACCGGCTCAACTACGACGACAGCAGTCGGAAACTAAGCACCGCGCGTTCGGCCCTCGTTTCTAAACCACCTCAGATAAAATGAGCCGCTCCATATGGGAGCGGCTCATTTAGTTCTGGAGACTGCTGCTAAGGTCAGCTCTCGGCAGTATCGTCGGCGTCTCCATCTACTTCGTCCGCCTGATCTGCAATCCAAGCGACAGAGACGACCACCTCGTTTTTGCCGGTATCGAACACTTTAACACCGCCCGCACTGCGCGACCGGAATGAAATGCCTTCCACGGGAACACGGATTGATTGGCCCTTGGACGTTGCAAGCATGATCTGATCATCCAGATCGACAGGGAAGGAAGCCACGATCTCGCCCCCCCGCATCGCTTTGTCCATCGCCGTCACACCCATTCCGCCGCGTCCGCGCAGGGGATAATCGTGGCTTGAGCTCAGCTTGCCTGCACCGTTCGCGGTGATTGTCAGGATCAAATTCTCAGCAGCCGACATTTCCACGTAGCGCTCGTTGGAGAAGTTGGGATCTGCAGGCGCTTCCTCGTCATCCTCGGAGATCTCGTCTGCTAGCCCCGCCATTGCGCGCCGCATTTTGAGATATGCCGTGCGCTCTTCGGAAGCCGCATCGAAGTGACGAATGATCGACATCGACACGACCCTATCTTCACCGGACAGCCTGATCCCCCGCACACCGACCGAATTACGGCTATTGAACACACGCACGTCAGTTGCGCGGAAGCGGATGGCGCGGCCCGAGTTCGTTACCAACATCACGTCATCATCGTGGCTGGCGATGCGGGCGTTGATCAGGGTAGTGCCCTCATGCTCGTCCTCGAACTTCATCGCAATCTTGCCGTTTCGCATGACGTTGGTGAAGTCCGACAGCTTATTGCGGCGCACTGTGCCTGCGGAGGTCGCAAAGACCACTTGCAGATCGTCCCATTCCTTCTCGTCGCGGTCCACCGGCATGATCGCGGCGATCGACACGCCGACAGGGATCGGCAGGATGTTGACGATCGCCTTGCCCTTGGACGTCCGGCCCCCTTGCGGCAGGCGCCATGTCTTGAGCTTGTAGACCATACCATCGGTCGTGAAGAACAAAAGTTGCGTATGCGTATTGGCCACGAAAAGGGTGGTGACCACGTCCTCTTCCTTGGTCGCCATGCCGCTCACGCCCTTGCCGCCACGCCGCTGGCTGCGGAAATCAGCGAGGGGCGTGCGCTTGATGTAGCCGCCCGAGGTCACGGTCACGACCATGTCCTCCCGCTCGATCAGATCCTCGTCATCCATGTCGCCGGACCAGTCGACGATTTCGGTGCGGCGTGGCACAGCGAACAAGTCGCGCACCTCCGCAAGCTCTTCGCGGATGATCGTCATGATGCGGTCGCGGGAGCCCAGAATTTCGAGGTACTCCTTGATTTTCTTGGCCAGTTCTTCGAGCTCGTCGGTGACTTCCTTTACACCGATTTGCGTCAGGCGTTGCAGACGCAATTCAAGGATCGCGCGGGCCTGCGTCTCGGACAGGTTGTAGGTGCCGTCGTCGTTGGCAGTATGCGTCGGGTCATCGATCAGCGCGATATACTGCAGGATGCTTTCGGCGGGCCAACGGCGCGTCATCAGCTTCTCGCGGGCCTCGCCGGCATCGGCGGAGGAGCGAATGGTCGCCACGATCTCGTCGATGTTGGTCACGGCAACGGCCAAACCGCACAGGATATGGCTCCGCTCGCGCGCTTTTCGCAGCAGATGTGCGGTGCGGCGCGCAACGACCTCCTCGCGAAAATCGATGAAACACGTCAGGAAGCGGCGCAGCGTCAGCGTCTCGGGTCGGCCACCGTTGAGCGCCAGCATATTGCAGCCGAAATAGGTCTGCATCGGCGTAAAGCGGAACAGCTGATTCAGTACGACCTCGGCCGTGGCATCGCGTTTGAGTTCGACAACGACCCGCACACCGTTGCGGTCGCTTTCATCCTGCACATGGGCAATGCCTTCGATCTTTTTGTCGCGGGCGGCTTCTGCGATCCGCTCGATCATCGTGGCCTTGTTCACCTGATAGGGGATCTGGTCGATGATGATCGCCCAGCGGTCCTTGCGGATTTCCTCGATCCGCGTTTTCGAGCGGACGATAACCGAGCCACGCCCCTCCAGATATGCTTTACGCGCACCGGAACGGCCCAGCATGATACCGCCGGTGGGAAAATCGGGGCCGGGGACGTATTCGATCAAGTCTTCGGAGGTCAGATCGGCATTGTCGATCAGCGCCAGACAAGCGTCGATCACCTCGCCCAGGTTGTGCGGTGGGATGTTGGTGGCCATGCCGACGGCAATGCCGCCCGCGCCATTGACGAGCATATTCGGGAAGCGTGCGGGCAGGACCGTGGGCTCGCGGTCCTTGCCGTCATAGTTGTCCTGAAAATCAACGGTTTCCTTGTCGATATCCGTGAGCAGATAGGCTGCAGGCTTGTCCATGCGCACTTCGGTATAGCGCATCGCGGCAGCATTATCGCCGTCCATCGAGCCGAAGTTACCCTGACCGTCGAGCAGCGGCAGCGACATCGAGAAATCCTGCGCCATACGTACAAGCGCGTCGTAGATCGCGGAATCCCCATGCGGATGGTACTTACCCATCACATCTCCGACCGCACGGGCCGACTTTCGGTAGGGCTTATCGTGGGTGTTGCCGGCTTCGTACATAGCGTAGAGAATGCGCCGGTGTACCGGTTTCAGCCCATCGCGCAGATCGGGAATGGCGCGCGAGACGATGACGGACATGGCATAGTCGAGATAGCTGGTGCGCATCTCATGCTCGATGGTGACCGAAGGTCCATCGTACACTGGCCGCTCGGGGCGGTTTTCGTCTTCGTTTTCAGGCGTTTCCGGCGTATCGGTCAATCTATGTCCCAGCTTTGCTGATGTTGTCTTTATCTTGCGGATGAGTATAGCGCGAAGGCCATATAAGGTTCAATCCCGCCCGTGCCCGTGGCTTGCCCAGCCATGGACGGTGTCTAGTAACTATATGTTTTTAAAATAAAGTTAGTGCAGTCAGCGCACCTGCGCTGACGCAGAAATCCTGCTCGCCGAGCAAGCGCTTCGCGACTGACGCGACGTTTTAGTGCCACAGGGCAATCGTGCCGTTAAGCTTAGACGAAAAAATCAGGGGGATCGCCCGTGCAACGCCTATTGGTTGATCACAAGAACATAACCGCTACCCGGCTCGAGACTGTGGAACCTTTTGTCCTCGCAGCGGGGCAGGCGCGCCTCCGGCTCTCTAGCTTTGCGCTGACGGCTAACAACGTGACCTATGCGGCCTCAGGTTTCGCAATCGGCTATTGGCAATTCTTCCCAACCGGGATCAACGGGCAGGGGCTTGTTCCGGTCTGGGGGACCGCAGTGGTAGCCGAAAGTGCGAGCGCAGATCTGCCCGTAGGCACGCGGCTCTACGGCTTTTATCCTCTTGCAGAGGAACTCGTGATCACGCCGCGAAGTGATGGTCACGGCGGCTACATCGATGCTGCGCCGCATCGCACAGACTTGCCCGCAGTCTATAACCGGTACACACCCTTGCGCACCTGCGATGCAAGCCAAGACCATCTGCGCGCGCTGCTCCAGCCTTTGTTGGCGACATCGTATCTGTTGTTCGACTGGCTGAAGGACAATGCGGTTTTCGGTGCAACGCAGATCATCATCGGCAGTGCGTCGTCAAAAACCGGGCTGGGTCTGTGCAAGTATCTGACGGAACCTGATAAACGTGCCTACAGCGTCATCGGTCTCACCTCAGCGCGCAATCGGGCTTTTGTCGAAGGGCTGGGCGCGTGTGATACGGTGCTGACCTATGAAGACATCGCGCGGCTGCCGCAGGAAGAATCGGTCTATGTGGATATGTCCGGAAATGCGCAGGTGAAGGCGCAGGTGCATGATATTTTGGGCGCGCATCTAAAACATTCAGCCGCCGTGGGGATCAGCCATTGGGACCAGTTCCAGCCACAGGCCAAGGTATCGGGGATCAGACCGCAATTCTTCTTCGCTCCAGCGCAGATTGCCAAGCGGCGGGAGGAATGGGGCCCGGGGGTGATCGAAAAGCAGATCTCCCAAGCGTGGAAAAGGCTGGCCGCAGACGCGGATACGTGGCTCGACATGCGGGTCCATGAGGGGATCGGGGAGTCTGCTCAGGTATACGCCGCGCTGGTGGAAGGTACAGCCAATCCGCGCGATGGGCATATCATCACGCTGCCGTAGCGGCAGATCAGGCGGAGCAGCTGGCCCCGCCCAACACGCAGAATTTCGCGCAGTGGGGATGGTTGAGTGCAACGTCGCGCTCGGCCTCCTCCAGCGTTTCGCCCAACTCGAATTCCGGTGTGTACGGAAGCAGGGTGCAGGCGAGCACCGTCGGCTTGTCCACGCCGCGCCGCTTCACGACCATACGGGACGAGGCGCACATGACCGCCTCAGGGGATTTGTCGAGAATACTCCAGCACTCGGTTGTGATTTCCGGCACTTCGACACTTTCATCCATTTCTGGGAAAAGAACAGTCATTGAAGTATCTTGTGCGTCGATCTTAAAGTCATGGCTGGCGTAGAATGCGGCATATCCCGCACGGCTGTCGGCATCGGTATCCTCGAACACTGACCGTCCTGCCACGGCCATTGTAAGCCCGTTGTCCCGCAACCACGACATGCCGATAATGGTCTTGTCAAATGCGCCCTCACCACGCTCCGCATCGTGCAGATCGCGGCGGTAGTGATCGACTGAAATGCGCAGCGTAAGCTTGCCGGGATAGGCCGCCTCGATCCGCAGCAGTCCGTCCCGCATCTTCTTGCGCATCATCGGCATCATTGCGTTGGTTAGAATTAGCACGTCGTAGCCCCGTACGAGAGCTGCCTCGGTCATCTCGATGATCTCGGGGTTCATAAACGGCTCACCGCCGGTAAATGCAATCTCGCTCACACCCCAATTGCGTGCTTCTAGCTGGTCAAGGTAATCACGCACCTCAGCCGCAGTGATATAGACCAGCGCATCATTGGTAGGGCTCGACAGGATGTAGCAGTTGGCGCACTCGATGTTGCACAATGTGCCCGTGTTAAACCACAGCGTTTGCGGATTGCTGAGTGCCACGCGCGCGCGCGCATCGCCATTCGCCGTCACGTCGGGATCAACGAATTTACCGTGGTTGGCAAGTGGTAAATCTTTCATGTTCGCCCTTTCCGATCATCTGAAAACGAAGTTACGGCGGGGTAGGACATCGCTCAAGGCAAGAAAAGACCCCATCTGCTTATGCACGCTCTTGTGAACGGCAAGAGAGTGGGTATGTTTGCGCTAACACACAGCGGGAAGCGCTGGGATATTTCAATTTCTGCGCAGGCATGGTTTTGTGCACCCGCGACCCCCGTGCGCACGCCCACAGCGCAACAGAAAAAGGCAAGTACCATGGTTTCACGCGTCATCCCTGTCGATATCTTTGATCTGGTGATCTTCGGCGGGACCGGCGATCTTGCCCGCCGCAAGATCCTGCCCGGGCTGTTTCGCCGCTTTTGCGCGGGCCAGATGCAGCCTGAGGCGCGGGTGATCGGCGCCGCGCGCAGTGATATGGACTCCGAAGGCTACCGCGCGATGGTGCGCGAGGCGATTGATGAATTCGGCGCCGGGGTGATATTTGCGCCCGAGCAGCTCGATCAGTTTTTAGCTCAGCTTGAGTATGTGTCCATCGACGCATTGGGAGAGCAGGGGTGGGCCGAACTGGCCGATCTGATGGCGGGCGAAAACAGGGTCGAGGCCTATTATTTTTCAGTGGCGCCGCAGCTTTTCGGCGATATCGCAGAGCGGTTGCAGAAATGGGGCATGGCGGACGTGGATGCCAGGATCGTTGTCGAAAAACCGTTTGGACGTAATCTCGAGACCGCCCGCGCGCTCAACAAGACCCTGGCCACCTATTTCAACGAGGATCAGATCTACCGGATCGATCACTATCTGGGAAAGGAAACAGTCCAGAACCTGATGGCCGTCCGCTTCGGCAACATGCTGTTCGAGCCGCTGTGGAACAGCCAGTACGTCGACCACATCCAGATCACCGTGGCCGAAACCGTGGGCGTGGGCGGGCGCGGCGAATATTATGACCAGTCGGGCGCGATGCGCGATATGGTACAAAATCACCTGATGCAGTTGCTGTGCCTCATCGCGATGGAGCCACCCGCGCGGTTCTCCCCTGATGCTGTGCGCGACGAAAAGCTCAAGGTAATCCGCGCCCTGGATCCTGTGCCCAACTATCATATCGTGCGCGGCCAGTATCAGGCGGAGCCCTGCAACGAGGCAAAGAACCCCGGCTACCGGACAGCCGTGGGCAACCCGCGCTCGCGCACCGAAAGCTTCATCGCCCTGCGCACCCAGATCAGCAACTGGCGGTGGGCGGGTACGCCGTTCTATCTGCGCACCGGCAAACGGCTGGCCGCCCGCTCGTCCGAGATCACGGTTGTTTTCAAGGATACACCGCACAGCATTTTCGCCGAGGACGCGGGGCGGCATCGCAACGTGCTGTCGATCCGCCTGCAACCCAATGAGGGGATCACTCTGGGCGTGACCATCAAGGAGCCGGGACCGGGTGGGATGCGCCTGATCGACGTGCCGCTGGACATGTCGTTTGCCGAAACGCTCAATCCCGACGATGTGGAGCACGTCGACGCCTACGAGCGGTTGATCATGGACGTGATTCGCGGCAACCAGACATTGTTCATGCGCGGCGACGAGGTTGAGGCAGCCTGGGCCTGGACCGATCCCATCATCGAGGGGTGGGAGGCGCGCAATGATGTGCCAAAGCCCTATGATCACGGGAGCAATGGCCCTACGGATGCAGGAGAGCTGATGCGGCGCGAAGGTCGTGAATGGCGCAAGGTAGTACAATGACACTGATTGAATACCAAGATCGATCGCATCTGATGGCCGCGCTGGCGCGCGTGCTCGAAGCGGCACTGGGTGCTGCCTTGACGCGAAAGCCCCGCGTAATATTGGCAGTGCCCGGCGGAACCACGCCAGGTCCGCTCTTCGATGTACTGAGTGGGGCGGCTTTGGATTGGGACAGGGTGCATGTTCTGCTCACCGACGAGCGCTGGGTGCCGGAAAGCGATCCTGCCTCGAACGCGGCCCTGATCCGCGCGCGCCTGCTCAAAGGACATGCCGCCGCCGCGCAGTTCACTCCCTACTACAAGGCCGATATGGACATCGCAGCCGCCGCGCGCGCGTTGTCGGTAGCGCTGGAGCCCGCGCTGCCGATCGATGTGCTGCTGTTGGGCATGGGCGCGGATATGCACACGGCATCGCTTTTTCCGGGCGCGCAGGGGCTGGCCGCAGCACTTTCACCGGACGCCCCGATGCTGCTGCCGGTCCATCCCACGGGCCAGCCCGCGCAGCGCTTTTCGTTGACCGCGCCTGCACTGCGTGCCGCAGGCACGACCCATCTGCTGATCACAGGCAATGATAAACGTGCGGCACTCCTGCAGGCCGAGGGCATGCCCATCGCGCGCGCGCCCGTGAATATTGTCCTGCCCAACGCCACCGTTCACTGGAGCGCGCAATGACCCTCTGGGATACTCTGGCCGACCAACATGCGGCCCTTGCAGATCGTCGGATCACGGAGCTGTTCGAAGATCCCGGCCGCGCCGCATCTTTCTCGGCACAGGCTGGGGATATGTACTTCGATTTCTCCAAAACCAACATCGACGCCAAGACCCTGAAGACCCTTCTGGAGCTTGCCCGCACCGCGGGCGTAGAGGACCGGCGAGCGGCGATGTTTGCGGGAGAAAAAATCAACACGACCGAAGAGCGTGCCGTATTGCATACCGCGCTGCGCAATCTCGACGGGGGGTCTGTCTCGGTGGATGGGGCGGATGTGATGCCCGCCATTCATGAAACGCTGGCTAGAATGCGCCGTTTTGCCGAGCGGATGCGCAATGGTGCCATTACGGACGTGATCAACATCGGCATCGGCGGTTCCGATCTTGGCCCCGCGATGGCGACCCGCGCGCTGCATCCTTATCATGACGGACCGCGCTGTCATTTTGTCTCGAATGTCGACGGCGCGGATATCGCCGATACCCTTCGGGCATTGGATGCAAAAACAACACTTGTGATCGTCGCTTCCAAAACATTCACCACGGTCGAGACCTTGACGAACGCGCGGACGGCGCGCGCATGGATGCTTGATCATGGCGGCGATCCGGGGGCGCAATTCGCCGCCGTCAGCACGGCGTTAGACAGGACTTCAGCCTTCGGGATCGACCCCGACAATGTGTTCGGCTTCGAGGATTGGGTCGGCGGGCGGTATTCCGTCTGGGGTCCTGTGGGGCTGCCTCTGATGGTGGCCATCGGCGCGCGTGCGTTTGATGCCTTTCTGCGCGGCGCGCAGGCGATGGATATTCATTTCCGCGCTGCTGCGCTTGACGAAAATCTGCCGGTGTTGCTGGCGCTTGTGGGCGTCTGGCACACCCAGATCAGCGGCTATGCCACCCGTGCAGTGCTCCCCTATGACAACCGCCTCGGCCTGTTGCCAAGCTACCTCCAGCAACTCGAAATGGAATCGAACGGCAAGGGCGTACAGCAAGGCGGCACCGAGAGCCCGCGCAATACCGGCCCGGTGGTCTGGGGCGCACCCGGCACAAACGGCCAGCATGCGTTCTACCAACTGATCCATCAGGGCCCGCGCGTGATCCCTTGCGAATTTCTGCTGGCCGCACAAGGTCATGAGCCCGAACTAGCCCACCACCACGATCTGCTGGTCGCCAATTGTCTGGCCCAGTCAAAGGCGCTGATGCTGGGCCGCCCGCTGGAGCAGGCGCGCAAACTGGCGGCGGCGACCGGCTTTGAAGGCCGCGATTTGGAGCAGCAGGCCCGGCACCGCGTTTTCCCGGGTAATCGGCCCTCGACGACGCTACTCTACCCGCTGCTCGATCCTTTCACGCTGGGACAGATCATCGCCCTCTACGAGCATCGCGTCTTTGTGGAGGGCGTCATTCTCGACATCAATTCATTCGATCAATGGGGCGTGGAACTGGGCAAGGAGCTTGCAACTTCGCTGCAACCCGTCATCGACGGCACGAGGGATGCGTCGGGCGAAGATGCATCGACCGGAGCGCTTGTGGATTTCATACACCGCCACCGTGGCTAGGGAAGTGTTGCTTCACCCTCTCGCGCTTCAGGTCAATTCGAACGCGCGACTCGATCGTTTTGATGAATGCTCTTACGGATATCTTTGGAGCGGGTAACGAGAATCGAACTCGTAACTAAAGCTTGGGAAGCTGCCGTGATACCTTTTCACCATACCCGCCTGCCAGCGTTGGATAGGCCAAGGACCAGATTGGGTCAAGTCTGGAAAAATATGCGGACCCACATTGTCACGTGGGCCCGGGACCAGCAAATTAAAGTGCGTCGTACGGAGAATTACAGTACCGGCGTGGGCCGTTGTAAGGCTGGAACGTTTCGTCCGAAGTGCGGTAGCTGCGGTACTTTCCAGCGCACCAATTATCATGTGCTGAGATGTTTCGCGCCGGAATATGGCTCCACCCGCGGGATGCTGTTTGGCCTTGGCGTTGGTTGTTGTTCAGCTCATTCAGGAGGATAGCGCCCAGAGCAAAGGCCGCCAGAGGATAGAACAATCCGTCGTTGTCATCACGGCGATACCCGTTGCGCGGCGTTCTGTAGCCGCGGTATCCTCCACGATAGCCCTCTCTGCGGTCGACGCGCTGGTCACGCCCATGTCGCCGCTGATCGCGGCCATATCCGCGCTGGTCGCGCACCCTACCATCCTTGCGCCGATCCACTTGCACCAGATCAGACATCGCCCCGGGTGCGATCACAGAAGCCAATGGAGCAGGTGCACCCACTGACCGCATCTGTGCCACGCCCGCTTGGCCGAAGGAAGGCAGCGACAGCGTCAGAGCCAAGGCAAATATTCCCGCAGACTTTGTTTGTTTCCATAAATCAGACATGACGAACACTCCATTTTATCCCGGCTAGCGTGCAACCTTTGCAGACGAAACATCGCAAACACGCGATAGGTTCCCAGCGACCGTCTGGGGGACGATCACAAGCTTAAGATCTGATCTTGAGGGCAGGGTCACCCGTCTCGCAATGTCATCGCGGTGTTATTGGATAACCAAGGCCGAAACGCCCTTGGAAACGCTAGCTTTAGGACCGCCTGCGGCGCCGCCCGCCGCCCGCACCGCTTTCACCGCCGCCACCGGTGTTGAACGTCTGCGTCGGCAGTTTCACGATGGAATTAAGGATCGGGAAAGGCTCCACCGCATTAGGCATCGCGGAGGCATTCACGAAATGCTCTTGAAAGCGCGGCTCGATTGCAGTTTCGATCTTGTGGATATTGCGCACGATCTCCTCGATCTCCGTGCGGGCCTCGCGGTTCAGCAGCGCGATGCGCGCGCCCGTACCCGCTGCATTACCCGCGCTCGTCACCTTGTCCAGCGGTGCGTCGGGGATCATCCCCAGCACCATCGCGTGCTTGGTCGAGATATGTGCGCCGAAGGCGCCCGCAAGCACCACACGGTCCACCTTATCGACGCCGAACTTGTCCATCAGCAGACGCGCGCCGGAGTAGAGCGCGGCCTTGGCCATCTGGATCTCGCGGATGTCGCGATTTGTGACCGTAATTTTAGGGCCATCATTTTCTGTGCCGTCGTAGACTAGATAGCTGTTAGTGCGCCCGTCGGGAAAGACCGCCGACGATCCTGTCTGCTCGGCGGTGCCGATGAGACCGGGGGCATCGACGATGCCGTGCATGCGCATCTCTGCCACCATCTCGATGATTCCGGAGCCGCAGATGCCGGTCACGCCGGTCTGCGCAATGGCCGCATCAAAGCCGTCCTCGTCGGACCACAGATCGGAACCGATTACCTTGAAGCGGGGCAACTTGCTCGCCGGATCAATCTCGACCCGCTCGATGGCGCCGGGTGCGGCGCGCTGTCCGGAGCTGATCTGCGCGCCCTCGAAGGCAGGGCCTGTGGGAGACGAGCAGGCGAGCACCTTCTCGCGGTTGCCCAACAGAATTTCCGCGTTGGTACCCACATCGACGACCAACACCAGATCGTCCGACAAATGCGGGCTCTCTGACAGCGCCACGGCGGCGGCATCCGCGCCCACGTGCCCTGCAATGCACGGCAGGATGTAGACCCGCGCGCTTTCGTGGATGTTGAGATCCAAATCGCGGCCACGCAAGCGGATCGCGTTGGAGGTGGCAAGCGCAAAGGGTGCTTGCCCCAACTCGAACGGGTCAATGCCGAGGAACAGGTGGTGCATGACCGGATTGCAGACAAAGACCGCGTCCACGATCAACTGCTTGTCGATGGCGGCCTCCGTCGCAAGCTGTGTGAAGAGCCCGCACATGCCCTCGCGCACGGCCAGCGTCATCTCTTCCGCACCCGACGCGTTCATCATCGAATAGCTAACGCGGCTCATCAGATCCTCGCCAAAGCGGATCTGCGGGTTCATCACGCCAGAGGAGGCGACCACATCGCCGGTTTGTAGATCGCACAGATGTGCCGCAATAGTGGTGGAGCCCAGATCGACGGCAACGCCGTAGATCGTGCCGTCGTAAAAACCGGGCCAGATGTGCATGATCCGCGGCTTGTGCTCGTGATCGCCCAGATGGACGGCCACGGTCACTTTCCAGTCGCCCTTGCGCAGCACCTTCTGCAGGATATGCAGGATGTGCAGATCCGCCGTCACGTCATCAAGCTCCCATTGCTCCAGCAAGGCCTTGCGCAACCGCTCAAGATCGCCGGAGGGGTCGTGCATGTCCGGCTCCTGCACCTCGATGTAGTAGAGTTTGGTCGAAGGGTTAAGCGTGATCGCGCGGACCTCGGCGCGCTTGCGCACCACCTGCTTGTGGACCTGGCTTTCGGCGGGGACATCGATAATCACATCTTTGAGCACGGTCGCCTGACAGCCCAGACGGCGACCCGATTTCAGCCCGCGCTTCTCGTCATAGCGCGCCTCGACGGCATTCCACTCCGACAGGGCGTCCGCCTCGACTGTGACGCCGTGTTTGGAGAACTCGCCGTAGCCGGGGGTAATCTGGCATTTCGAGCAGATGCCGCGCCCGCCGCAGACCGAATCGAGATCGACCCCGAGCTTGCGCGCTGCCGTCAAAACGGGCGTGCCCACCGGAAAGCGGCCGCGCTTGCCGGAGGGAGTAAAGATAACGAGGGGGTTGTCGCTCATGATGCTGGCGTCCTGTGTGCATTTCAGGGCAACATAGCCATGTGCCACGGCAGGGGAAGCCTGCACGCGTCATAAATCCGTGCAATGGCGTCATTTTACCGCGCGTGCGTCAGGTCCGCAGGCGTGCGTGGAAGATAAACCCCAGAAAGTTAAGCAGAATCTGCGCCGCAAGAATCTGCGTGGAGCCCGTGGGATCGTAATCGGGTGCGACCTCGACCAGATCCATACCGACGACCTCATGGCGCTGTGCGACTGCCTGCAGCAACTCCAACACTTCGTAGTAGAGAAAACCGCCATGCGACGGCGTACCTGTTCCGGGTGCGATGGAGGGGCAGAAGGCGTCGATATCGAGGGTCACATAGACCCGTGCATCGGGTGGTATATGGGCCAACACGCCGCCTGTACCCATGCTGCGCGCCTGCCGGACGCTGATGATATCCGACCCCATCGCGCGAGCATCATCGTAGCCTTCCTTGGCGGTGGAGCTGACATTGCGGATGCCCACTTGCGTCAGGCCAGTGACATAGGGCGCCTCTGCCGCGCGGCGCATGGGATTGCCGTGGCCGTGGCGCACCCCGTGGCGCACGTCGACGAAATCCAGATGCGCGTCGATTTGCAGGATGTGGATATCGCCTTGGCCATCGAAGGCACGAATGCAGGGGATGTTGATCGAATGATCACCGCCGATGACCACGGGCAGGGCGGCGGCCTCCAGAGCGGCCCGCACGCCTGCCTCGATGTTGGCGTGGCTGGCTTCGGTATCGGTGTGGATGATGTCGGCGTCGCCCATATCGACGATGTTAACATCGCCGGGAAGATAAACCGCGTCGTCCTCATGGTCGTAAGCGCCTGCATGGCCGAAGCTGAACAGGGTCGATGCCTCGCGCACACCGCGCGGTCCGAATCGCGCCCCGCTGCGGTACTGCGTCCCGGCATCGAAGGGCGCCCCGAGGATCGCCACATCGGCGTCAAGTTTGTCCCAGTCCGGCTCATAGGGGCGTTTGCCGAACGTGGCGATGCCCACAAACGGCAGGTCGAGCCTGCCTCCCTCATATCCGTGTTTCGTCATAACCCACCCCTTGTTGCAGCTACCTTTGGACAAGGGCCGCGCAAATGCAAGCATCTGCCCCTGTGCCTTTCGAATTTGGGGGCCTTTCCAAACCGGCGTATCCATGAGATAGGAAACCGCCAAATGATGCCATTACCTGTGGAGGTTGATATGGAGATTCGTGAGGCCCTGACGTTCGATGATGTGTTGCTGGTACCAGCCGCATCCTCGGTGCTCCCCTCGACCGCTGACACCCGCACCCGCGTGACCGCGTCCATTGCTCTGAACATCCCGCTTTTGAGCTCCGCCATGGACACCGTGACCGAAGGCCGCATGGCGATCGCCATGGCGCAGGCAGGCGGCATGGGCGTGATCCACCGCAATCTGACCATCGACGAGCAGGCCCGCGAGGTGCGGCGCGTGAAGCGCTTCGAGAGCGGGATCGTGTATAATCCGATCACCCTGCGTGCCAACCAGACGCTGGCGGACGCGAAGGCGCTGCAAGAGCGCTACAACGTGACCGGCTTTCCGGTGGTGGACGAGCTGGGCCGCGTGGTCGGTATCGTGACCAACCGTGACATGCGGTTTGCCCACCGCGACGACACGCCCGTTCATCTGATGATGAGCAGTGACAATCTGGCGATCCTTCAAGAGCCCGCCGACCGTGAAGAGGCGATCAGCCTAATGAAGGCGCGCCGGATCGAAAAGCTGCTGGTAACCGACGGCAAGGGCAAGCTCACCGGGCTTTTGACGCTGAAAGACACCGAGCAGGCGGTTCTTAACCCCACCGCCTGCAAGGATGAGTTGGGCCGACTCCGGGTTGCGGCAGCCACGACCACGGGCGATGCTGGTTTCGAGCGGTCGCAGGCATTGGTCGATGCAGGCGTAGATATGATCGTAATCGACACGGCCCACGGCCATTCCGAGGGGGTGGCGATCGCCGTCGAGCGGGCCAAGAAGCTCAGCAACGAAGTACAGGTCGTTGCGGGCAATGTCGCCACAGGCGAGGCCACGCGCACGTTAATTGGCGCGGGAGCGGATGCCATAAAAGTAGGCATCGGACCGGGCTCCATATGTACCACTCGGATGGTCGCGGGTGTTGGTGTGCCGCAGCTCACCGCAATCATGGATTGCGCGGCAGCGGCCGGCGAGATCCCCGTGATCGCCGACGGCGGCATCAAATTCTCGGGCGATTTCGCCAAAGCAATTGCGGCGGGCGCGTCTTGCGCCATGGTAGGCTCGATGATCGCGGGTACCGACGAGAGCCCCGGCGAAGTGATCCTGTATCAGGGCCGCAGCTTCAAAAGCTACCGCGGCATGGGCAGCCTCGGAGCGATGGCCAGCGGCTCGGCGGACCGGTATTTTCAGAAGGATGCGGCGAGCGACAAACTGGTGCCGGAAGGCATCGAGGGGCAGGTGGCTTACAAGGGCTCCGCAGCTGCTGTGGTGCACCAGATGGTCGGCGGTCTGCGCGCTGCCATGGGCTACACCGGCTGTGCCACCGTGGACGAGATGCGCAAGAATTGTACCTTCGTGAAGATCACCGGCGCAGGATTGCAAGAAAGCCACGTGCATGACGTGCAGATTATCCGCGAATCTCCCAACTACCGGATCGGCTGACCCATGACCCCCGGCGCCCGGGTGGCTGCGGCCATCGAGATCCTCGACATGATCGGCGATGGCCTGCCCGCCGAGCAGGTGCTGACCCGCTGGGGCCGGGGCAATCGGTTTGCGGGCTCCAAGGACCGTGCTGCAATCCGCGATCACGTGTTCGACGTGCTGCGGATCAGGCGCAGTGCCGCGTGGCTTGGGCGCGCAGCGACGGGACGTGGGTTGATGATCGGTCTGCTAAGAGCGCAAGGCATTGACCCTGCAACGGTGTTCACAGGCGAAGGACACGCGCCACAATCGCTACAAGACTATGAGCTGGACCTGCCCGAAGGCGAGATACCCGCCGAGGATGCGTGGAACCTGCCGGATTGGCTTGTGGCGCGATTTGCCGAGGGCTTGGGCCAGGACGCACAAACCACTGCGCTAGCCCTGCAAGGTAGAGCGCCCGTGACGCTACGAATAAATACCTCTAAAACAGATACTTCCGGTGCAATATTCATGCTGAAGGTGGCAGGTGTCGAGGTGACACCCAATCCGCTCAGCCCGACGGCGGTTACCGTGACCGAAGGCGCGCGCCGGATCCGAAACGCGCCGGCTTATCTTGAAGGCATGGTCGAGCTACAGGATGCCAGCAGTCAGGCTGTGGTTGACACGCTGCCCGAAAACGTACGTGTGCTTGATTATTGTGCAGGCGGCGGTGGCAAATCACTTGCGCTGGCTGCGCGCGGTGCCACGGCTGTGTTTGCCCATGACATCGATCCCGGGCGGATGCGCGATCTGCCCCTGCGTGCGGCGCGCGCCGAAGCTGAGATTACCCAGCTTGCGGGCAGCGATCTGGCTAAGTTCGGGCCCTATGAGTTGGTGCTGGTCGATGCGCCCTGTTCAGGCAGCGGCTCGTGGCGCCGCGCCCCAGAAGCAAAGTGGCGTCTGACGGAACAGCAGCTCGCGCAGATCACCGCGCTGCAGGACGAGATACTTGACAGCGCATGTGCACTGGTGAGCTCTGGCGGGCTGCTCGCCTACGCGACCTGCTCGGTTCTGCCGGACGAGAATCGCGCAAGGGTCGATGCATTTCTTGCACGTCACCCAGGCTGGACTTGCACAGGCGAGCACTCTTTTCCGGTGAAAGATCTGGGCGATGGTTTTTATACAGCGCACTTGACGCCAGGCAAATAATCGCAACTCTATATCCTTCACGGGGATTTTGGCCTTGGTATCTGCATTGGGTTAATCTGGGATTAACCCTTCCGCCCAAGAATGTCGGTACGATTCGAAATGATTTTCGGACGGTATGGGAAGGGTCTGTATGCAGCAAACCAATGGGACGACACTACCGGAGCGTTTGATGTCGATCACGCCCCAGCGTCTTGCTGTGCTGGCGGCTTTGGGGATCTTTCTTGCCGGGGTCGCCTGGATGTTGCTTGACGGGCAAATCAAGCGGACCACCATGGCAGCAGGCGTTGCTTTGCTGGGTCTCGCCATCGTGATGTGCCTGCTGCGCATCGGACACAAGACCGCGATGGGACAGAGCTCAAAATCGGTCGCCCGGTTCATTGCAAAAGACAGCGCGCCCAGTTTTATCACCGCCGCGGATGGATTGATCGTCTCAGCCAATCCGGCCGCCCAGCGGGCCTTTGATCTTGGCACCGTGCAAACGCTGGCATCGGTTTTGTCGGACAGGATTGGAAATCCCGGGCCGATCCTGTTCCGCTTACAGTCGCGCGCACAGGCGAGCGGCTCCGCGCGCGAGGAAATCGTCACACACAGTGGCCAGATCCTGCTCAGCGTCCATGATATCGGGCACGACAGCTTTGCTTGGCGGATAGAGCCACAAAGCGTGCAGGCGGCCGGTAATTTGCCGACTGACAACCGGATACTTCCAATGCTCATGGTGGGGCGCAGCGGTGCGATCCTCTCGATGAACCATGCCGCGCGGCAATTTATCGGCGCACGCGGCAAATCACTGGATATGGTGTTTCCGGATCAGGTGATCGTCCCCGGCACTGTCATGCAGGTCTCGACGACATCGGGCAACCAGCCCGCCCTGATCGCACAAACCGATGCCGGGGCAGGGCGACGCGCACTCTATCTGCTGCCGCCCCCCGCGGCCGGTGATCAGCCACAAAATTACGACTGGCAAGTGTTTCAAGACATGCCGATCCCGATGATCAAGATCGCACCGGACGGTACGGTGCAGTCGTTCAACAAGCGGGCGTCCAAGCTGATCGGTGTCGTGCTGGTGGAGGGCTCGCACCTGTCGGCGTTGATGGAGGGTTTGGGCCGCTCGATCAGTGATTGGCTTGAAGACACGCTTGCAGGGCGGCTTGTGCAAAAATCCGAGTTTCTGCGTTTGACCCGCGGCGACCGCGAAGCCTTCGTGCAAGTCACGCTGAACAGGATAGAGGAGGAGGGTGCGCCTGCTCTTATTGCCGTGCTGCACGATGCAACCGAGCTTAAATCGTTGGAGGCTCAATTCGTCCAAAGCCAGAAGATGCAGGCCATCGGCCAGCTTGCCGGCGGCGTGGCCCATGATTTCAACAATCTTCTTACCGCTATTTCAGGCCACTGCGACCTCCTTTTGCTGCGTCACGATCAGGGGGACGGCGACTACAGCGATCTGATCCAGATCAATCAGAACGCCAACCGGGCTGCGGCGCTTGTGGGGCAATTGCTTGCGTTCTCGCGCAAACAGACCCTGCGGCCTGAGACTTTGGACATGCGCGATACGCTGGCGGACCTGACCCATTTGCTGAATCGTCTGGTCGGCGAGAAAATCACACTAACGCTGAGCCACGACCCTGTCCTAGAGCCGATCCGCGCAGACAAGCGCCAACTGGAGCAAGTGCTGATGAACCTTGTGGTCAACGCACGCGATGCGATGCCATCAGGCGGCGAAATCAGGATCATGACGGAGTGTACCACGCTGGCAGAGCCGATGCATCGCGATCAAGTCACACTGCCTGCGGGCCAGTACGTGACAATCAAAGTCAGCGATGACGGCATCGGAATTGCCCAGGACAAGCTGCAAAAAGTGTTCGAGCCATTTTTCACTACCAAACGCACCGGAGAGGGAACCGGGCTTGGCCTATCGACAGCCTACGGCATCATCAAGCAGACAGGGGGGTATATCTTCGTCGACAGCTCCGAAGGTGTGGGTACTTGTTTCACGCTTTACTTCCCCGTGCTGACGCAACCCGCTCAGTTGCCATTGGCAAAAATCACCGACACGATTGCAACCGCGAAAAATGCCCCGAAAGGCGGCGTAATCCTGCTGGTCGAGGACGAAGCGCCCGTACGGGCCTTTGCCAGCCGCGCCTTGCGATTGCGCGGCTATACCGTGCTGGAGGCCGAAAACGCCGAGGCGGCGTTGGAGACGCTAGAGGATCCCACGCTCAAGATCGATGTTTTCGTCACGGATGTCGTGATGCCGGGCATGGATGGGCCAAGTTGGGTCAAGCAGGCGCTGATTAGCCGGCCCGGCGTGCGCGTCGTTTTCGTGTCAGGATATGCCGAGGACAGCTTGGGAGAAGCACAGAAAAAAATCCCCAACTCGGTGTTCCTGCCAAAGCCGTTCTCGCTAAGCGATCTGACGGATACCGTTAACAAACAGCTTCATTAGCTGCGCGGAATAGTTTCGTAGAGTTCGAAGTCTTCTGCGTATTTTCGGCGAAACCGCTCCTCGACGTCGGGCGAAAGCGTCACCGAGAGTTCTGGCGAGACATTCTCACGCGCAAGCTCGAGCTTTACCTCAAGGCGTTTCTCCAAAAAGGACCGCAGCCGCGGCTGATCCTCATAGCGGAACAGATGCTTGATGCCTGTGCCGTTTGGCTGGCGCTCGAGAAACTTGAGCTGGTTTCCCACTTCGGCAAAATCAGGCCGCTTGCCCTTCATGTAGCCAATCACGAAATCATCAAAACTAAGCCCGTGAGTACTATTCGGCTTACCCCTCGTGTATGGACGCTGGCGAAAACGGTACCAGCTGCTGAGCCAGCTGATCGGCTCACGCATGACTGCCATTAGCTCCATCTCGGCGTCGCAAACGTTCAGAAACATCGGCCTGATGAACCGATTATACCTGTAAACCGGCGCATGTTTCAAAAGGGGCGGGCCCTCGATCACGAGATCCGCGCGCGGCTTGAGAGCGGTCTGATACGCGGTTGATCCGGTCTTGGGCATGGATAAAAAAGCAAGGCGCTCTTTAAAGAAAATAAGCATACACAGCTTCCATTTTCTCTGACCTTATAAACCTGCGCAGCCATAAACAACTTATTAACCAATGCCGTGGGAAGATCGTACGTAATAAATTGATTGAAATGTTCTTTGTTTGTACCCATAAGAACATTAACGGAACACAAAACCTTGGTGACGGTGACGATTGCCGCCACCTCCACCCTGTGACAGTAAGGGACGAACCCAATGGCAACGGCAGATCTTTTGAATATGGATAAGAAATCGGCAGACAAGCAAAAGGCGCTCGATAGCGCGCTTGCACAAATCGAACGGCAGTTCGGTAAAGGCTCCATCATGAAGCTGGGAGCCGAAGGTGCCGTACAGGATATCACCGCATCTTCGACAGGCTCACTCGGCCTCGATATCGCGTTGGGCATCGGCGGTCTGCCGATGGGGCGGATAATCGAGATCTACGGGCCAGAATCATCGGGCAAAACAACGCTGACGCTCCATTGCGTGGCCGAGCAGCAGAAACTCGGTGGTGTCTGCGCGTTCGTCGATGCCGAGCACGCGCTCGACCCACAGTATGCCAAGAAATTGGGCGTCGACATCGACGAACTGCTGATCTCCCAACCCGATACCGGGGAGCAGGCTCTCGAGATCGTGGACACGTTGGTTCGGTCGGGCGCCGTCAATATGGTGATCGTCGATTCGGTCGCCGCGCTGACCCCCAAATCGGAGCTTGAGGGCGAGATGGGCGACAGCTCGGTCGGCGTTCAGGCGCGTCTGATGAGTAAAGCGATGCGGAAGCTGACGAGTTCGATCTCACGCTCCAACTGCATGGTTATTTTCATAAACCAAATCCGGATGAAAATCGGCGTGATGTTCGGCTCGCCCGAAACGACGACGGGCGGCAACGCGCTGAAATTCTACTCTTCCGTCCGTCTCGATATCCGTCGCATCGGCTCAATCAAGGACCGCGACGAAGTTGTCGGGAACCAGACCAAGGTAAAGGTCGTCAAGAACAAGGTTGCACCGCCATTCAAGCAGGTGGAATTCGAGATCATGTACGGCGAGGGCATCTCCAAAATGGGGGAGCTGCTAGATATGGGTGTGAACGCAGGCATCGTCGATAAATCAGGCAGCTGGTTCTCATACGGAGACGAGCGGATCGGCCAGGGCCGGATCAATGCAAAGACCTATCTGCGTGAAAACCCGCAGATGGCTAATGAGATCGAAGACAAGATCCGGGCCGCGCACGGTCTAGATTTCAACGGCTCCAAAAGCATGGATGATCCAGATATTCTGGATGACTGATTATACGGGTCGCGGATAATTCCGCGCGACGTTTCAAATAGGGTGCGTGCCGATGGGTACGCACCCTTTTTTTAATTGCGCGCCTGTGGACAGACCAACGCGCCAACGTTATCTCGAACCGACAGTACCGTGCGCCTAAAAGGATGGACACTATGCAGACGCTTAACGAAATCCGCTCGACTTTTCTGACCTATTTCGGTGACCAAGGCCATGCGATCGTGCCATCCAGCCCGCTGGTGCCCCGCAACGATCCGACGCTGATGTTTACCGCGGCAGGCATGGTGCAGTTCAAAAACTTGTTCACCGGTGTCGAGACACGCGCCTACAGCCGCGCCACGACCGCACAGAAATGCGTGCGTGCAGGGGGCAAGCATAACGATCTGGACAACGTCGGCTACACCGCGCGCCATCACACCTTCTTCGAAATGCTCGGGAACTTCAGCTTCGGAGATTATTTCAAGGAAGAAGCGATCCCGATGGCCTGGGATCTACTGACCAAGGTTTTCGGGATCGATCCGAAGCGTCTGCTCGTGACAGTTTATCACACTGATGAGGAAGCTGTCGCGATATGGAAAAAATACGCAGGGCTGAGCGATGATCGGATCATCAGGATCGCCACGGATGATAATTTCTGGTCGGCCGGTCCAACGGGTCCTTGCGGACCTTGCACCGAAATTTTCTACGATCACGGCGATCACATCTGGGGTGGCCCTCCGGGCTCCCCCGATGAAGATGGCGACCGTTTCGTTGAAATCTGGAACCTCGTCTTCATGCAATATGAGCAGTTCGAGGATGGGACGCGCCGGGACTTGCCGAACAAGTCCATCGATACCGGCATGGGCATCGAGCGAATCGCCGCATTGCTGCAAGGTACCAACGACAATTATGCGACCGATTTGATGCGCAGCCTGATCGAGGCGTCAGCAAATGCGACCAGCACCGACCCCGACGGATCCGGCAAGACCCACCACCGGGTCATCGCGGACCATCTGCGATCAACGTCTTTCCTGATGGCCGACGGGGTCATGCCCGGAAATGATGGCCGCGGCTATGTGCTGCGCCGGATCATGCGACGCGCCATGCGTCACGCGCATCTGCTAGGGGCGAAGGATCCGCTGATGCACAGGCTGGTCCCCGCGCTCGTGACCCAGATGGGCCAAGCATACCCCGAACTTGGGCAGGCGCAAAAAATGATCGAGCAGACGTTGCTGCAAGAAGAAACGCGCTTTCGCCAGACGCTTGAGCGTGGCCTGAAACTTCTCGACGACGAGCTTTTGTCTTTGCCGGAGGGGGCCAATCTCTCGGGGGAGGCCGCGTTCAAACTCTACGATACATTCGGTTTTCCGCTTGATCTGACCCAGGATGCCCTGCGTGAGAAGGGCCGTGCGGTTGATACAGACGGCTTCGATACTGCCATGGCAGAGCAGAAAGCAAAGGCACGCGCGGCCTGGTCCGGCTCCGGCGAGGCCGCCGATGCCGCAATCTGGTTCGATGTTGCGGACAAATCCGGTATGACCGAATTCCTCGGGTACGATACCGAGACAGCAGAGGGCAAAATTGCCGCTCTCGTTCAGAATGGATCGGCAATCGATGCCGGCTCCGAGGGTGACGAGATCCAGATTGCCCTGAACCAGACCCCGTTTTATGCCGAAAGTGGCGGGCAGCTTGGGGACACCGGCCTGATCAGAACCGAAACGGGAAGCGCCCGCGTGACAGATACCCGCAAAGCGGCAGGGGTGTTCATCCATTTTTCAAAAGTCGAAAAAGGCAGCATTTCCAAAGGTCAATCTGCCGTTCTTGAAGTGGATCAGGGGCGGCGGACAGCCATTCGCGCAAATCATTCTGCCACACATCTGCTGCATGAGGCGTTGCGCCACGCTTTGGGCGATCATGTCGCCCAGCGTGGATCGCTGAATGCTCCGGATCGCTTGCGTTTCGACTTCAGCCACAACGAAGCCGTCTCGCAAGGGGATATGGCCCGCGTCGAGACCGAGGTTAACAGCTACATCAGGCAAAACACACCGGTCGAGACCCGGATCATGACCCCCGACGATGCCCGTGCATTGGGGGCACAGGCGCTCTTTGGCGAGAAATACGGCGACGAGGTCCGTGTGGTCTCGATGGGCCAGCAGGACGGCTCGGGCAAAGGCAGCGACAAGAATACCTATTCGCTTGAGCTTTGTGGCGGCACCCATGTCCGCCGAACGGGCGATATCGGTGCTTTCGTTGTGCTCGGCGACAGTGCGAGCAGTGCCGGCGTGCGCCGGATCGAAGCCCTGACCGGCGATGCTGCTATGGCCCATCTGCGCGCCCAAGACGGCCTGTTGGCCCAAACTGCACTGGAACTGAAAAGCCCCGCACATGCTGTACCGGAACGCGTGCGCGCCATGATGGACGAACGCCGCAGCTTGGCAAACGAAGTGGCACAGCTGCGCCGCGAGCTTGCCATGTCCGGGGGAGCCACTGCGCTTGAAACTCCTGAGATCAACGGTATCAAGTTCCATGCGCAAGTCCTGACGGGCGTGACAGGAAAAGATCTGCCTGCGCTGGTAGACGAACATAAAGCGCGCCTTGGCTCCGGTGCAATCCTGCTTATCGCCGATACCGGCGATAAGGCTGCAGTCGCCGCAGGTGTGACAGCAGATCTGGCAGATAAGCTCTCTGCCGTGGATTTGCTGCGCGCGGCTGTGGCCGAGCTTGGGGGAAAAGGCGGTGGTGGCCGTCCTGAAATGGCACAGGGCGGCGGCGCTTCCGTTGATAATGCCCAGGCCGCGATCGCTGCCGCAACAACTCTGATTAAAGGATAAAGTCTATGCCAGCTCTCTGGATTGCCCATGTTACCGTAACCGACGAAGAGGCCTACAAGAAGTATGCCGCCGGTGCGACCGTTGCTATCGCGGACCACGGCGGCGTGTTCCTCGCTCGAGCGGGCCGCTTCGTTCAGCTTGAGGGCAAGGAGCGCCCGAGAAATGTTGTCGCCAGATTTCCTGACGTGGAGACCGCAGAGAAGTGCTACCACTCTGCCGCGTATCAGGCCGCGCTGGAGCACGCAAAGGGCGCCTCGGAGCGCGAATTGCTCATCGTCGAGACGACCGAGTAGCAACGCATCCCGGCTTTAGTTGGCCCATTGATTCAACCTGCGAAGCCGCATCAGACAATAAAAAAAGGCGCCCCAAATTGGAGCGCCTTTTTTTTCATTAACCCGACTTATGCGGATTTGGACATCCGCTTACGCTCGTGCGGGTCCAGATACCGCTTGCGCAGGCGGATCGCATTTGGTGTCACTTCCACCAGCTCGTCATCGTCGATATAGGCGATCGCTTCCTCGAGGCTGTGCGTGATCGGCGTGGTCAGACGCACGGCCTCGTCGGTACCAGATGCGCGGACGTTCGTCAGCTGCTTGCCCTTCAACGGGTTCACTTCGAGATCGTTCTCGCGGCTGTGCTCACCGATGATCATGCCGGTATAGACGTCAGTTTGCGCGCCGATGAAGAACCGCCCACGGTCCTCCAGCTTCCAAAGCGCATAAGATACTGCAGTGCCGTTCTCCATGGAGATGAGAACACCGGCGCGGCGACCCGGGATTACGCCCTTGTGCGGCGCCCAGGAGTGGAACACACGGTTCAAAACACCCGTGCCGCGCGTATCCGTCAGGAATTCGCCGTGATAGCCGATGAGACCGCGCGACGGCACATGGGCCACGATGCGGGTCTTGCCGGCGCCTGCCGGTTTCATCTCGACCAGCTCGCCCTTGCGCACCCCCGTGATCTTCTCGATCACTGCGCCGGAGTACTCGTCGTCCACGTCGATTGTGGCTTCCTCGATCGGCTCATGGCGCACACCGTCGATGTCGCGGAACAGAACCTGCGGGCGCGAAATCGACAGCTCGAAGCCTTCGCGGCGCATGTTCTCGATCAGAACACCCATCTGCAGTTCGCCACGTCCGGCAACCTCGAAGGCTTCTCCGCCAGGGGTGTCGGATATCTTGATCGCCACGTTGCTTTCGGCTTCCTTGTGGAGGCGCTCGCGTATAACGCGGGATTGCACTTTTTTACCGTCACGGCCCGCCAGCGGACTGTCGTTGATGCCGAAGGTCACAGTGATAGTTGGCGGATCGATCGGCTGGGCCGGGATCGCGTCTACCACGGATTGCTCTGCCAATGTATCGGCCACGGTCGCCTTGGTCATGCCGGCGATGGAGACGATGTCACCCGCTTCGGCAGTCTCGATGGCCGTTTGCTCAAGACCACGGAACGCGAGGATCTTGGTACAGCGGAAGTTTTCGATAAGCTTGCCATCGCGTGACATCGCCTTGATCGTCTGACCAGCTTTGAGCGTGCCGGATTCAACGCGGCCCGTGAGCAGGCGTCCTAGGAACGGATCACCGCCCAGAGTGGTCGCGAGCATGGTGAACGGCTTTTCGATGTCGGACAGCTGGGCGGGGGCGGGCACGTGGCTCAGGATCAGCTCAAAAAGCGCATCGAGGTTCTTGCGCGGACCATCGAGAGACATATCGGCCCAACCGGCACGGCCAGAGGCATACATCGATGGGAAATCGAGCTGGTCGTCATCGGCGCCGAGATTGGCGAAGAGATCAAAGCACTCGTCGAGCGCACGGTCAGGCTCGCCGTCGGTCTTGTCGACCTTGTTGATCACCACGATCGGGCGCAGGCCCAACTTGAGAGCCTTGGCGGTCACGAATTTGGTCTGGGGCATCGGGCCTTCAGCCGCGTCCACCAGCAAAACCACACCGTCCACCATCGACAGGATCCGCTCAACTTCGCCGCCAAAATCGGCGTGGCCGGGGGTGTCGACGATGTTGATGCGGGTGTTGTTCCAGACCACGGAGGTGGGCTTGGCGAAGATGGTGATGCCGCGTTCGCGCTCCAGGTCGTTGCTGTCCATGGCGCGTTCGGTTGTCGCCTGGTTTTCGCGGTACGTGCCCGCCTGTTTGAGTAGTTCGTCGACCAGCGTCGTCTTGCCGTGGTCAACGTGTGCAATAATTGCGATGTTGCGCAGATCCATTTGGGATACCTTGATTCAGGGAGTTGTGCGCCTCTACCGCGCATCCGCAGCAAAGGCCAGTAAAAAACCCCGGACCGCCGTGGAGCGGCCCTTTTGCGCTGCGTCAGTGGGGCGCAGAGGACGAAAAGAGGTGGATTACGGCAATACCGCAGATGATCAGAGAAAGCCCGGCAAGGGCGGCGAAATCAAGTCTCTGACCGAAAACGACCCAGCCGATAGTGGCGATGAAGATGATGCCAAGCCCGCTCCATAACGCGTAGACCACCCCGACAGGCATAGTGCGCAATGTGATCGATAGAAGATAGAACGAGATCCCGTAGGCCAGTACCACAACAACCGACGGCACGAGCCGGGTGAACTGCTGGCTGGCTTGCAGGGCAGTGGTGCCGATGGTTTCGGCCAGAACAGCGAGTGCGAGAATGAGATATACGGGCATGTCAGGAACCTTTCCGGGCACAATATCACAGCAGGGTGCACCATTTGCCGCCCGTGCTGTCAAGGCGGCCGCGCGCGCGTCAGGTCGCGATATAGCGGTCGCGTCGGTGGTTGATGGTGATGACAAGATTGAGAACCACCGCACCGATCAGCGAATAGGCGATCACCGACGGCGGCAGAATGAAAAAGGCAAAACTGAAGATCGCTGCGTCAAAGATCAGCTGGACCCAGCCTGCGCGGAAACCCGTCGTATCCTGTACGATGAGGGCCACGACACCCAGACCGCCCAGCGAGCCGTTGTGTCGGAACATCGCCAGCAGACCGACGCCCACCAGCGCGCCGAAGGCGAGGGCCGCAAACACGGGATCAAGGGCTTCCATGGTAATGCCAAGCGGCATGATTTCCGTCACGACGGAGAGAAGTGTCACGCAGATGAGGGATTTGATCGTGAAGGCCGCACCAAGGCGGCGCCAAGCAAGCAGGTAGAAGGGCAGATTGACCGCGAAAAACATGGTGCCGAAGCTATATCCCGTGAGATAAGAAAGGATGACGGCCACCCCCGCAGTTTGTCCGGTCACGAGTCCAGCCGACGTCAGTAGATGCACCCCGAAGGCACATAGGAACACGCCGAGCGACAGCCCCTGCAGGTCGTCGATCAGGCTATGATCCGGTTTTGGCTTTTCTGTCTCCATGCGCTTCGTTTAGGACAGTATAACTGACCTTTCAACAGCCGATGCTGTTCTTCCGCGCCCCACCGGCCCAAACCGCCAGAGCGCAGCGCTGACCGCCTAACCTTTAAGCGCTGCGTTCAAATTGGCATCGACTTTCTCAAGAAAGCCCATGGTGGTGAGCCAGCCCTGGTCAGGCCCTACAAGCAGCGCGAGATCCTTGGTCATGTGACCGTTCTCGACTGTCTCAACGACAACCCGCTCCAGCGTTTCGGCAAAATTAATCAGGGCAGTGTTCTCGTCGAGCTTGCCGCGGTGCTTGAGCCCGCCGGTCCATGCGTAGATCGAGGCGATGGAATTCGTCGAGGTCTGCTCACCCTTCTGGTGCTGGCGGTAGTGACGGGTGACGGTGCCATGGGCGGCCTCAGCTTCCACGGTCTGGCCGTCGGGCGTCATCAGGATGGATGTCATGAGCCCCAGAGATCCGAAGCCCTGCGCGATGGTATCGGACTGCACATCACCGTCGTAATTCTTGCAGGCCCAGACATAGCCGCCGTTCCATTTCATCGCGCACGCAACCATATCGTCGATCAGGCGGTGCTGATAGGTGATGCCCGCTTCCTTGAACTTCTCCGCGAATTCGGTTTCAAAAATGTGCTGGAACAGCTCCAGAAAGCGCCCGTCATACTGCTTGAGTATCGTGTTCTTGGTGCTCAGATAGACCGGCCAACCTTTGGTGAGGCCGTAATTCATCGAAGCGCGGGCGAAATCGATGATTGATTTATCAAGATTGTACATCGCCATGACCACACCGGAATCCGGCGCGTCGAACACTTCATGCTCGATCACTGTCCCGTCTTCGCCCACAAATTTTATCGTGAGTTTGCCAGCACCCGGGAATTTGAAATCGGTCGCGCGATACTGGTCGCCGAAAGCGTGTCGGCCGACCACTATGGGCTGGGTCCAACCCGGCACAAGACGCGGCACGTTCTTACAAATAATCGGCTCGCGGAAGATCACGCCGCCCAGAATGTTGCGGATGGTGCCGTTGGGAGAGCGCCACATCTTCTTGAGCCCGAACTCTTCCACCCGCGCCTCATCGGGGGTTATGGTGGCGCATTTGATGCCGACGCCGTATTTCTTGATGGCTTCGGCACTTTCGATGGTGATCTGGTCGTCTGTCTCGTCACGCGCCTCGATCCCAAGATCGTAGTATTTCAGATCGATGTCGAGATAGGGCAGGATCAGCTTTTTCTTGATGAAGTCCCAGATGATGCGGGTCATTTCGTCCCCGTCGAGTTCGACGACGGGGTTGTCTACCTTGATCTTGGTCATGGGAGATCCTTCGGCTGAGGGCTGCATTGCAATGCGTCTAGCCTAGATCGTGCGATGGGGAAAGGTCGTGCGAGAGGAGGTCGGGGGATCCTCAGTGCTCCTTGCGGGCGGCGAAAAACGCTGCGATTTTGCCCTGCGCAAAGCGCCACAGAGCTGGTGCACCGATTTCGATCTTGGCACCGACGCGCTGCGCGATCGTCTGTTCACTCACATCATACGCGATCCAGCTGCCACCGCCTGATTGCAGGTTCTGCATCGGCGGCTGGAAGCGGTCGAGCGATTTGGCAAATTTTGCAGATGCCGTTTCGGAAGCCTCGAACTCCTCCCAGACCGCACGAAGGTCGTCCCCCAAATCCTTGGGAAGAAGTCCGAATACCCGGTTTGCTGCGCGCTGTTCGTCGACCTGCATGGCGGCCACATCGTGATCGCCAAAAATCGGTGCGTCGCCTGCATCGATCTCTACCAGATCATGCAGGATCAGCATCTTGATCACGCGTGTGATGTCCACATCAGGTCCCGCCTGATCGGCCAGCACCAGCGCGTAGAGCGTCAGATGCCAGCTGTGTTCGGCAGAGTTCTCAAAGCGGGACGCATCGCACAAGGTCGTGGCGCGCACCACAGATTTGAGCTTATCGGCCTCGTTGAGAAACGCGATCTGTTGCTCGAGACGCTCGGTCATTCGCTTACGGCACGGTGCTTCTTGAGTTTGGCGGCCAGAAACGCACGGCCTTTCTGCTCGGCCATTCGCGTGCGGATCGCGGTCAGGAACGCCTCTTCAAGCGTCTGCGAAGAAGCGCCTAAAACGTCACCCACTTCCATGAACAGACGGTCCTCGCCTGTCTCCTTTTGCACGGCGAGACATTCCTCGGCGAGCTGGTTTGCCATTTTGGTAACAGCTTCGTCGGCCATCAGCGGGTGTTCTCCGTCAGGCGCCGGCGCACGTATTCCGTGGTCGACGTGATCAGCGTATCCATATGCGGCTCCTCAAAGAAGTGGCCCGCGCCCTCGATCTGCTGATGCGTCACGGTGATGCCCTTTTGCTCGTGCAGCTTGTTCACCAGATTGACCGTATCAGCGGGCGGTGCCACCCGGTCGCCGGTACCGTTGATCACCAGCCCGGACGCAGGGCAGGGGGCCAAGAAGCTGAAATCATACATGTTTGCAGGCGGTGCGACGGAGATGAAGCCGGTGATCTCAGGACGGCGCATCAGGAGTTGCATCCCAATCCATGCTCCGAACGAAAAGCCGGCAACCCAGCAGTGCTTCGAGTTGTTGTTCATAGACTGCAGATAGTCGAGCGCGGAGGCTGCATCGGAGAGCTCGCCTATGCCCTGATCGTATTCGCCCTGGCTGCGGCCCACACCACGGAAATTGAACCGCAGCACTGTGAACCCCATCCTGTAGAACGCATAGTGCATGTTATAGACGACTTTGTGATTCATCGTTCCGCCGAACTGCGGGTGCGGGTGCAGAATGATGGCGATGGGCGCGTCACGCTCTTTTTGCGGATGGTAGCGGCCCTCCAAGCGTCCTTCGGGTCCAGGAAAAATAACCTCGGGCATGGCTGTACTCTCTTGCAGGCTCGAAGGGGCGGATGATATTCTTGACGAATTCAGTCGGACACCTTAGAACAATTCTAATATGCTAGTCCGCATATGCGGCGCGTGTCTTTGCGATGTAGGCATTTAGGCCGCCTTCGTCAAACAAAAGCCTGATCCACGTAAGGAAATGAACATGAAGCTGTCGACAAAGGGCCGGTATGCGATGGTGGCCTTGGCCGATATCGCACTGCAGAACGGGGACAAGCTGGTCTCTCTTGGCGATATTGCAGAGCGGCAGAGCGTATCATTGCCCTATCTGGAGCAACTATTCGTCAAACTGCGGCGGGCGGGCTTGGTGACATCCGTGCGCGGACCAGGTGGCGGCTATCGCCTTGCACGCCCGGCCTCTGACATCCGGGTGGTTGATATTTTGAGCGCCGTCGATGAGAACGTCGATGCCATGCACAAGGGTGCCGGTGCTTCGGGGGGCAAATCGGGAAGCCGCGCTCAATCCATGACCAATCGACTATGGCAGGGGCTTTCGGCGCATGTTTATGTGTTTTTGCATCAAACACGTCTTTCTGACGTCGTTGAAAACCAGATGACCCCATGTCCGGCCGTGCCGCAGATCTTTGCCGTGGTGGATGAATAGCCGTGGCGCGTGTCTATCTTGATCATAACGCGACCACGCCCCTCCGGCCCGAGGCGCGCGCCGCCATGCTGGATGCGATGGATACGGTGGGCAATCCGTCGTCGGTGCATGCCGAAGGCCGCAGCGCCAAGATGTTGGTCGAGCGGGCGCGAGCCCAGGTTGCGGATCTGGTCGGCTGTAAATCACAGCAAGTCATCTTCACCTCGAGTGCTACGGAGGCGGCGGCGCTTGCAGTCGCGCAGAAGGCGCACCACGGCGACGTCTTTTCGGCCCTGCCGACGGAGCATGACTGCCTGGAGATCTGGAGCGAACAACTGCTGCCGAGCGCCTACGATATGGAGGGCCAACCCTCACAGACGCATCTTGCGTATACTGGGCTTGTCGCTGTTTCTGCAGCCAATAGTGAGACAGGCGTGATGCGCAGGGGCGCGACAGTGGCGGCGAGTGGCGAGGGGTATTCGACGGTCTGTGACATCACCCAGATGGCCGGTAAGATGGCGGTGAAATACGAGAACGTCACGCCTTCCTATGCGATCCTGTCAGCCCACAAGCTTGGTGGGCCCAAGGGAATCGGAGCGCTGATCAATTTCACGGCCAATGATCCAGATCCGATGCTGCGCGGGGGCGGGCAGGAGATGAACCGTCGCTCGGGCACGGAAAACATCATCGGGATCGCCGGTTTCGGGGCAGCAGCTCAGGCGGCTTTGGCCGATGTAGAGGCTTTAAAATGGGACGAAGTGGCGCAACTTAGAAGTATTCTAGAAAAGGCTATTGCGTCTGTCTCAAACAAGACTATTTTTGTCGGGAAAGAAGTAACGCGGCTCCCGAATACGTCCTGCATGATCACGCCGGGCTGGAAAGGCGAAACACAAGTGATGCAGATGGATCTGTCCGGCTTTGCGATATCAGCGGGGTCTGCCTGCTCCAGCGGCAAGGTCAAAGCGAGCAAGGTCTTGCTGGCCATGGGATATGACGAGGGCGAGGCGGCATCGGCGATCCGCGTGTCACTGGGCCTCGAGACGACAAAAGAGGACGTGCTAGCATTTGTGGATGCCTGGAGCGCGAAATTCGAGAAACACCAGATGCGGGCGGCATAAGCCCGAAGCCAGAGGAAAATGATGATGGATACGATCGTAGACAGTGGCGTAAAAGACGGCGTCGATCAGGAGACCGTGGATGCGGTGCGCGAAGTCGGCGGTGCGTACAAGCACGGCTGGTCCACCGATATCGAGATGGATTACGCACCGCTCGGGCTCAACGAGGATATCGTCAAACTGATCTCGTCCAAAAATGAAGAGCCGGAGTGGATGACCGAGTGGCGCCTTGGCGCCTACGCCCGCTGGCAGCAGATGCGCGAGCCAGACTGGGCGATGGTCGACTATCCCACAATCGACTTCCAGAAGCAGTATTATTACGCGCGCCCGACTTCCATGGCGGTTAAGCCGAAGTCGCTCGACGATGTCGACCCCAAGCTGCTGGAAACGTACAAGAAACTAGGTATCCCGCTCAAGGAGCAGGCCATTCTGGCCGGCGTCGAGGGGGCTGAGAACATGGGCGACGAGCCGCGCAAGGTCGCCGTGGATGCGGTGTTCGACTCCGTCTCCGTCGGCACGACCTTCCGCGACGAGCTCATGAAAGCGGGCGTGATCTTCTGCTCGATCTCCGAGGCGATCAAGGAATACCCTGATCTGGTGAAGAAATATCTCGGCTCCGTCGTACCGGTGCAGGATAATTTTTACGCCACGCTTAATTCCGCAGTGTTTTCAGATGGATCGTTCGTTTACGTGCCGCCGGGCGTGCGCTGCCCAATGGAGTTGAGCACATATTTCCGCATCAACGCAGAGAACACGGGCCAGTTCGAGCGGACGCTGATTATCGCTGATAAGGGCTCCTATGTGAGCTATCTTGAGGGTTGCACAGCGCCCCAGCGCGACGAGAGTCAGCTGCACGCCGCCGTGGTCGAGATCATCATCGAGGAAGATGCGGAGGTGAAATACTCCACCGTCCAGAACTGGTACCCCGGTGACGAAAACGGCAAGGGCGGTATCTACAACTTCGTGACCAAGCGCGCCGATTGCCGTGGCGACCGTGCCAAAGTGATGTGGACGCAAGTCGAGACTGGCTCTGCGGTGACGTGGAAATATCCGTCATGCATCCTGCGCGGCGACGACTCACAGGGCGAGTTCTACTCCATCGCCATCGCCAACAACATGCAGCAGGCTGATACCGGCACCAAGATGGTGCATCTGGGCAAGCGGACAAAGTCGCGTATCGTGTCGAAGGGCATTTCAGCCGGCAAGGCGCAGAATACCTACCGCGGTCTGGTCTCGATGCATCCCAAGGCCAAGGACAGCCGCAACTTTACGCAGTGCGACAGCCTTCTGATCGGTGATAAATGCGGGGCGCATACCGTTCCCTACATCGAGGTCAGGAATAATTCGAGCCGCGTCGAGCATGAGGCGACCACATCAAAAGTGGACGACGATCAGCTCTTCTACTGCCGCTCGCGCGGTATGGACGAAGAGGAGGCCGTCGCTCTGGTCGTCAACGGGTTCTGCAAGGACGTGCTTCAGGCGCTGCCGATGGAATTTGCAATGGAAGCACAAGCACTTGTGGCGATTTCGCTCGAGGGTTCCGTAGGCTGATGCAAAAGCTGCTAAAAGAAACCGGCATCGCGGCGATTGTTTTCTTCGCGCTGTCCTTTGGTTTCGGATTTGGTCTCGAAGAAGGCGATGGGTGGCCAGAAGCCGCCATGTCAGCTGTGATATTCGCAGTTTTCTACTTTATCGTGGGCTTGGGCGTGATGTGGTACAAGGGGCGTAAATCATGATCCTGACGACGACCAATACCATCGAGGGGCGTCCCATCACGGCCTACCACGGCATTGTCGTGGGCGAGGCGATCATGGGCGCTAATATCGTGCGTGATCTGTTTGCGCGCGTCACCGACATCGTCGGCGGGCGGTCGGGTCAGTATGAGAACAAACTGCGCGATGCGCGCGAAGCAGCCATGGGCGAGCTCGAGCAAGAGGCGCTCGGCAAAGGCGCCGATGCGGTCGTGGGCGTTGATATCGACTACGAAATCATCTCCGACAGCATGATGATGGTGTCCGTCTCCGGCACGGCGGTCTCGCTGGGGTGAGCGCGGAAGTGGCACATACCGGACCCCTGAAACTGCATTGGTGGAAGGCAGAGCCGAATTTCGGCGACGCGATCAACCCGCTGATCGTTGGGCATATGTCGCGCCGTGCCGTTGAGCATGCCGGGCCCCGTCGCGCAGATCTGTTCGCCATCGGCTCCCTCATGCAGGTGGTCAAGCGCACCCATAAGGAGCCGCGCGAGAGTGGCGAGAAGCTCAGCATCTGGGGCACGGGCCTGCTCAATCCAGTATTCGGGCACGGCTTTCTCAAGCATGTGGACGTGGCGCTGCTGCGTGGTCCGATCACGGCAGCGCTGCTGACGCTGGAACACCACCGCTTCGGTGATCCGGGCCTGCTCATTGACGACGTGCTGCCCTTTACCGGGACGCGCGGCGACCGCATTGGCGTCGTGCCGCATTACTCCATTCTCGAGGATGCTGAGTTGCTGGCCTTTATCGCCTCCGATCCGGCTTATGTCCTGATCGACCCGCGCGGTGATCCGTCGGACGTGTGCCTGCGGATTGCCGAATGCGCCCATATCTTTGCCTCCTCGCTGCACGGGCTGATCGTGGCCGACGCCTACGGCGTGCCCAACACCTGGATCGAACCGTCGGGCCAGAGCTGGCTGAAATACCTCGATTATGCCGCCTCGCTGGGGCGGCGCGATATGACGGCGCCTCTCGCGCTGGACGACATCAAGACCCACAAATCTGTGCCGATCGCTTATGGCGATGGCATTGCCGCCGCGCGCGAAGCTCTCAGAGAAAGCTTCCCCGTTCGGCTCAAATCACTGGCCCCCGTGGCCGCCTGACACATCGCACGCGCCGCGTGCAGAACTGACATACAAAGGAGCCTCACCATGCTGAGCATCAAGAACCTACAGGTAAAACTGGAAGACGAAGACAAGCAGATCCTCAAGGGTGTCGATCTCGAAATCAAAGGCGGCGAAGTGCACGCGATAATGGGGCCAAACGGCTCCGGCAAATCGACGCTGTCGTACGTGTTGTCCGGCAAGGGCGGCTATGAGGTCACGGGCGGCTCCGCAGCCCTCGAAGGGGTTGATCTGCTGGAGATGGAGCCCGAAGAGCGCGCCGCCGCCGGCCTGTTTCTGGCGTTCCAGTATCCTGTCGAAATTCCCGGCGTGGGCAACATGACCTTCCTGCGCACGGCTGTGAACGCACAGCGCAAGGCGCGCGGCGAAGAGGAAATGTCGGCTGCTGAATTCCTCAAAGTGGTCCGTGCACGCGCCAAGGACCTCAAGATTGACGCAGACATGCTCAAGCGCCCGGTCAACATGGGCTTTTCGGGCGGCGAGAAAAAGCGCAATGAAATCCTTCAGATGGCGATGCTGGAGCCAAAGATGTGCATCCTCGACGAGACTGATTCCGGCCTCGATGTGGATGCGATGAAACTGGTTTCCGAAGGGGTTAACGCACTGCGTTCCGAGGGCCGAGGCTTTTTGGTGATCACGCATTATCAGCGTCTGCTCGACCACATCAAGCCGGATGTCGTGCACATCATGTCAGATGGCCGGATCATCAAGACGGGCGGACCAGATCTCGCGCTTGAAGTCGAGAACAACGGCTACGCAGATATCCTCGCCGAGGTGGTGTAATGGCCGATGCAGTAGCAAAAACAGACCCGACCGAAGCAATGATCGCCGCGCGCAGCATGCCGAAAGGCACATGGGTTCAGCCGCTGCGCGAGGACGCTCTGGCGCGTCTGCGCGCGATGGGATTGCCCCAGCGCCGCGATGAATATTGGAAATATACCCGCCCCGACACGCTGACACAGGCCGACGCGCCCCTTGCTGCCGTGCTCGAAGCGGACGAGGCACCGATGTTTGCGGATGTGGACTGCTTGCAGATTGTGTTCGTGGACGGTGAGTTCGATTCCGAAGCCTCCGACGATCTGAACCTTGAAGGCATCACCATCGAGCGGCTGGCGACAGCAGACACGGATCTTCATTGGGCAAAGAACCTCTACGGAGTGCTCGAGACACGCGGGCAAAGCCCGGTGGCGCGTCCGCTCGCGGCGCTCAACACCGCCTTCGCGACCGATGGCATCCTGATCCATGTGACCGGCAAGCCGAGCAAACCGGTCAATCTGACGTATCATCATAAATCGGAAAGCTCCGACGCGATTCTGCACCACTGCATCAAGCTCGATGCCGGGGCGGAGATGACCCTGCTGGAGAACGGCCCTGCTGCCGCGCGGTTCAACAAGGTGCTGGAAGTCGAAGTGGGGGACGACGCATCGTTCCATCACATCCGCACACAGGGGCGCGATCACGAGCGCCGCGCGGCGACGCATATTTTCGCGCGGCTGGGCACGCAATCTGCCTTCCGGTCGTTTACGATGACCGTGAACGGCGTGTTGACGCGCAACGAATGTGTAATCGAACTCACCGGTGATGACGCCATCGCCAATGTTGCCGGCGCCTGCGTGGGCGATGGTGAATTCCTGCACGACGATACGGTCTTCATCACCCACGACGCGGTAAACTGTCAAAGTCGGCAGGTGTTCAAAAAGGTGCTGCGCAACGGAGCGACCGGCATTTTTCAGGGTAAGATTCTGGTCAAAGCCGGTGCACAGAAAACCGACGGCTACCAGATCAGCCAATCCCTCCTGCTTGACGGCGACAGCCAGTTCCTCGCCAAGCCCGAGCTTGAGATCTACGCCGACGATGTGGCCTGTAGCCATGGCTCTACCTCGGGGGCGATCGACGAGGACGCGCTGTTCTATCTCCGGTCCCGCGGTGTGCCGGAGGCCGAAGCGACCAATCTGTTGACCCTCGCGTTTCTGGCCGAAGCCGTGGACGAAATAGAGCACGAAGACCTGCGCGAGGACATCACCAACCGCCTCGGCGCGTGGCTGCAACGGCATAGGGGCTGATATGGCGCTGACCGCCGATATATTGGCGACCTACAAGGGGCCGGGCCGCGTGACTAAGCGGTTTTTGGGGCAGGGCCGCAACGAGGTGCGCGCGCTATTGTTCGTCCTTATTGCGGGCCTGCTGATGTTCATCGCCTCAATGCCCTATCAGGCGCGCGAAGCACAGCTCGATCCGGAGGTACCGCTTCAGGCACGGATGTACTGGAGTGGGTTCTTCTTCATCCTCATTCTGCCGATCCTGATCTATGTTTTTTCCCTTCTGGTCTGGGGTCTGGCGCGGATAGCCCGACGCCGTATCAGTGGCTACGAGATCCGGTTCACCCTCATTTGGGCGCTGCTGGCCTCGACGCCTGCAATCCTTCTGATGGGGCTTGTTGCCGGATTCATTGGGCCGGGCATACAGCTACAAATCGTAGGGGTGGTATGGCTTGCCGTGTTCGGTTGGTTCTGGACGGCAGGATTGCTGTGCGCGGATGAGGCAAAATGATGATAAACTCTGACGCTCTTAAAGATCTCGCTATCGAGACGATCCGCACGCCGCGCAGCGCTGCGCAAAAGATCATGTCACTGGGCCTGAGCCGCGATGTGCTGTGGTCGGGCCTTGTATTGGCAGCCTGCATCAACAGCATCGTCTTCAGCCTTTCGCTGCTGGTATCCGACACCTCCGCCTTGCCGCCCTTGTTGCGCAATCCGGTGATGTTCTTCATGCTTGTCACCGGCTTGCAGGTGCTGACGGTACACGGGTTCTATTGGGGCGGTCGCGCGCTCGGCGGGACCGGTGATCTGGGCGAGCTTTTGTCGCTCATGGTCTGGCTTCAGGCGCTGCAAGCGGCGGCAAACGGCTGTCTTTTCGTCGTGCTGCTCCTCTCGCCGGGGATCGAACAATTGCTGTCGCTGGGGGTGGGCATCCTTGGCCTATGGATTACCTTAAATTTTATAACCGAGGCGATGCGGCTGCCGGGTTTGATGCACGCCTTGGGCGTTCTGGTACTGGCCACCGTAGGCATCGCCTTTGGGCTGGTTATTCTGGCCGCCATGATTGGCCTTGGAGCCTTGGGAGTACCCGCAAATGTATGATGTGACCGAAATCCGCAAAGACTTCCCGATCCTGTCGCGCGAGGTCAACGGCAAGCCGCTCGTCTATCTCGACAACGGCGCCTCCGCGCAGAAGCCACAGGTGGTGATCGACGCCATCACGACAGCCTATTCGCACGAATACGCCAATGTTCACAGGGGCCTGCACTATCTTTCAAATCTGGCCACTGACAAATACGAGGCCGTCCGCGGCACCGTCGCCCGGTTCCTGAATGCGGCTACCGAGGAGGAGATCATCTTCAACTCCGGCACCACCGAAGCGATCAACATGGTCGCCTACGGCTGGGCCATGCCTCGGATGCAAGCGGGCGACGAGATCATCCTGAGCGTCATGGAGCATCACGCCAACATCGTGCCCTGGCATTTCGCGCGCGAGCGGTTGGGCGTGGTGATCAAATGGGTCGATGTGGATGACAGCGGTGCACTCGACCCTCAAGCGGTGATCGACGCGATCACTCCGCGCACCAAGCTGATCGCAATTACGCATATGTCCAATGTGTTAGGTACCATTGTTGATGTGAAATCCATCACCGCAGCGGCGCAGGCCCGGGGCGTGGCGGTCTTGGTTGATGGCTCTCAGGCCGCCGTACACATGCCGGTGGACGTTCAGGATATCGGCTGCGATTTCTACTGCGTCACGGGCCATAAACTCTACGGCCCCTCAGGCTCCGGTGCGATCTACGTCAAGGCGGCGAGGATGGCGGAAATGCAGCCCTTTATCGGTGGCGGTGACATGATCCGCGAAGTCACGAAAGATGCTGTGATCTACAATGACGCACCGATGAAGTTCGAGGCAGGCACGCCCGGTATCGTGCAGACGATCGGCCTTGGCGTCGCACTCGATTACATGACCGGCGTCGGCCTGTCGAACATCGCGGCGCATGAGGCCTCCTTGCGGGACTACGCGCGCACCAAGTTAGCGGGGCTCAACTGGATCCAGGTGCAGGGCACCACGCCCGATAAGGGCGCGATTTTCAGCTTTACGATGGAAGGGGCCGCCCATGCCCATGATATCTCGACCATCCTCGACAAAAAGGGCGTTGCCGTGCGCGCGGGTCAGCATTGCTGCGGGCCGCTCATGGAACATATGAACCTCAACGCGACGTGTCGGGCTTCGTTTGGCATGTATAACACGACTGGTGAGGTCGATACGTTGATCGACGCGCTTGAGCTTGCGCACGACCTTTTCGCGTAGCCCGGCCTTTTCGCACTAATGCCCCGCTTTTGAATTGCAGGGACGGGCGCCTCGGACTATACCAGCCGCCACGGACCCATAGCTCAGCTGGATAGAGCGCTGCCCTCCGAAGGCAGAGGTCGCTGGTTCGAATCCAGCTGGGTTCACCACTTGTATCCTCATCAGCAGAGAAAACGGCCGATCTCGCAGCGGTGCAGCTTGTCTTGCCCGAGGGTAGGGACGACGCAGCATCCGTGACGCTTTTCGGCATGGGCTCCCCTCTGCCCCATCTGGCGAGGGGATTGAAGCCATACATACAGCCAATTTCCTGTTTAACCGCTTCAGAAGATGAAATCATCAGCGCTGAGATCGCTGACGCGCACGCCCAGCAGGGTGATGGAATTGCCTTGCCCGTCGTCGATGACGGTGTTGTTGCCCGCAGCGGTCAGGTGGTTCCGGGTCAGATCCGTAAAACTTGTGATTGAGGACGATTCGCGTAAGACGATGAGTTCACCTGCCTGATCGGTATTAAAATCAGTGATCGTGTCCTGGCCGAAATTTCCCCCGAAAACGAAACGATCCGCCCCAAGACCGCCGATCATGCGGTCGTTGCCCTGATCGTCGCGGAAGTAGTCATCGCCCCAGCCGCCATAGAGCGTATCATTACCCCACGCACCGTTGATGAAGTTGTTACCACCATTGCCCACGATCACGTTAGCCGCGCCGTTGCCGATACCGGCGATGTTCTGAGTGCCGGTGAGGAACAGCTCCTCAAGGTGTACACCGAAGTTGCGCAGCTCGAAGCTGACGCTACTGAGCACCCGGTCGGTCCCGGCGTTAGCCGTCTCCACCACCGAGTCGCCGATATTGTCAATATAGTAGGTATCGTTGCCGAGCCCGCCAAACATGCGGTCCGCGCCGTTCGAGTCGCGGATGATGTCATTGCCCCAACCGGCGTAAATCGTATCATTGCCCCAACCGCCGTTGATCACATTGTTTCCACCGTTGCCGACGATAACGTTGGCGAGGCCGTTGCCGTTCGCGTCGATGTTGGCCGTGCCGGTGAGAAACAGGTTTTCGATAAACTGGCTCTGTTCATAAAGCCGGTAGGTGACCGTACTGTTGACCAGATCTATGCCTTCCCCCGCCAGTTCCACGATCCTGTCGCCTATATGATCGACGAAATAGGTGTCATCGCCCAAGCCGCCGCCCATCGTATCCACGCCTTCTGTGTCGCGGAATGTATCATTTCCGGCCCCGCCAATCAGTTGATCGTTGCCACGCGCTCCGTTGATCACATTATCACCTGCATTGCCGATGATGGTATTGTTCATCCCGTTGCCGATACCGGTCAGGTCATCTTGCCCCAGGAGGGTCAGCCCCTCGATATGCTGGCTTTGATCGTACAGAGCGATGGAAACAAAGCTGAAGATCGCATCAGTTCCCTCGCCTTCGTTTTCCACGACGCGGTCGGCTACGTTATCGACGATATACGCGTCATTGCCGAGGCCGCCGCGCATTTCATCGAGTCCCTCACCACCGGAAATGGTATCCCCTCCGGCGCCGCCCAAGATGGTGTCATTTCCGCGACCGCCATCAATCTGATTTGCACCATCACTTCCGAAAATTACATTATCAAGATCGTTACCTATGCCAACGAGGTCCGCGCCAACGAGGCGGAGATCTTCGATATTCAGCGCCTCTTCTATCGTTATTGAAACAAGGCTGATGATTCCGTCGCGCCCGTCGCCCGCCTCCTCGATAATTATGTCGTCAAGATCTTCCAAATAATAGGTATCGCTTCCCGCTCCACCGCGAAGCGTGTCAATGCCATCACCACCGGAAAGATAATCATTGCCCGCTCCGCCGATCAGCGTATCGCTGCCGTCCCCGCCGAAAAGAGTATCGTTGCCGTCGAAACCGCTGACCAAATCATTTCCGAATGACCCGACCAGCGAGTCATCGCCTGCAAAGCCCTCGAGCGTATCGTCCCCACTCGAGCCGAAGATTGTATCATCCGTTCCAAAGAGCACATCGCCCAGCAGATTTGATGCAGAGGCGCTCAACAGGGCTGCCAGAGAGATATTGAGCCCGGTCACCGAGAAATCATAAAAGACAGTCTCGCCAATCGTCAGATCCACGAAGAGTTCGGTCACGACGCCGCCGGTTACAGAACCGTTGGCAACCGTAAAACCGGTCCCGACGGCCAAAACAGCATCATCGCCTGGCGTTATCCATCCGAATGATGTTGCGGTGAAAGGAAAAGCCGCATCTCCGAACAGTGGGAAAAACTGGTCCGCATTACTCATATCGAGAGGTTCGGACGCACCGGTAGCAGAAAGGATCGGCATATTCTTCTCCTGAAAACACTGTAGGTCGGGGCTTCTTTAGAGGTACCGCACAACTTTCATCCACGACCCCACAGGCTGAAAATCCAGAAGTATCCAAAGACCTAAATAAATGTCGGATTCTATTAACATTCTGAGTTTATTAGGGTGTGACCTTCGGGCAAGTAAAAAAGACGTCATGTATTACCCGACGCATGCAAGATAGTTGGCGCGGTGCTGCGACGGTAAACCTGTTTCACGTAGGTTTTTTTTGCCTGTCTTAAGGGTCGGTCTGGGTAACGTAACGACCTTGGATTCGATTTTCTGGTGGAAGGCCTCAATGTCTCACTGGCTGCCATATTGGGCGCTTCTGCCATGACGCTGCTCTGTGCCGTGCTGTTTGCAAGGGATGAGGCGATTACCGGTTCGAGCGGGGGCGACACGGTCGTCAGCTTTGCGGGTAACGGCGTATTTTTCGTCGGGCAAGAAGGTGATCTCGTCTACGGCTCAGACGGGAATGATACGATTTTTGACAACGCGAGCCTAGACAACCTCTCTGGCGACTAAGGCGATGCTTTGATCTTCGGCGGAACCGGCAGCGATGTGATCAGTGGCGGGACGGGCAACGATGCATAGATTTACGAAGATACAACAGACCTTGTCATCGAGGAAGCAGACGGAGGAACCGATCTACTCGCTAGCACCATATCCCTGTCGCATGCGCTCGTGAGCTAAAATATCAAGCATCTCACTCTTGTGGAAAGCAATATAATCGGCACGGGCAACGAGTTCGCCAATATCATAACGGTCGGCGACGGCGCGCATATCCTCAATAGTGCGCGCGGCAACGAAACCTACAATGTCGACAATATTGGCGACTCGATCGTGGAGGCCGCCAACGCCGGGACCGATCGCATGCTTAGCTCCGTCAGCTTCGATCTGCGCGTTTTAGTCAGTACCCGGAGGAATTAGGGCTCGGTGGCACCCAGCACATCGCCGCTGTCGGCAACGGCGCGGCCAACCTGATTGCGGAACACAGTGGCAATAAATTCATTAAAGGGGCATGGGGCAATGATACGGTCTACGGTGGCGCGGGTGATGACTATTTCCCCGACGATCAGGGGAACGACCGCATGTTCGGCGGCCCTGGTGCGGATCGTTTCGTTTTCGGGGGAAATTTCGGCCAGGACGCGATCACCGATTTCAAGACCGATCAGGCAGGTAAACTGATTGTCCTGCGCGAAACGTCCTCAATCACAAGTTTTGCGGATCTGACCCGGAACCACCTGACCGCTGAGGGCAACAACACCGTGATCGACGACGGGCAGGGCAATTCTATCACCCTGCTGTGCGTGCGCGTCAGCGATCTCAGCGCGAATGATTTCATCTTCTGACGCGGGCAAGATACTGTCCGCCTTGGCGCGCCGGATCAAACGAAAAAGGGCAGCACAATCTGCTGCCCTTTTTGCGGTCTGGAAGGCGGGTATCAGCCCCGGCGGCGGCCGCCGACGCGGCCTGCACGGCCCCGGCCTTCCTGGCCTGCCTTTGGGGCGACCTTGTTGAATTTGATCCAATCACCGCCATGGGGATCACGGTCAAACAGGAAATTGGCCGCACGGATCGCTTCCATCTCCTTGCCCGGACGGGGCAGGGTAGAGCCCATGCCGAACAGCGTCACGAAAGCCTCGTCATCCATCCCCTCGGGCAGCACGAGCCCCAGCGCCGCGAGCTCGGCCTTCTTCTCGGCGATCTTGGCCGCATTCACGGGCAGGGCGACCGGGTTCATGATGGCGGAGGTCATGCCCGCACCCATCGCCATGGGCAGGAACGCATTGTTGATCCCGTGGCGGTTGGGCAGACCAAAGCTGATGTTGGACGCACCACAGGTCGTATTGACGCCCAGCTCCTCGCGCAAGCGGCGCACCAGCGTAAAGACCTGATGGCCTGCCGTCGCCATTGCGCCGATGGGCATGACCAGCGGATCGACCACGATGTCGTGTGCCGGGATGCCGAAATCAGCGGCTCGCTCGACGATCTTCTTGGCCACGGCGAACCGCACGTCGGGATCCTCGGAAATGCCGGTATCGTCGTTCGAGATCGCCACAACGGGCACGTTGTATTTCTTCACAAGCGGCAGCACGAGTTCCATCCGCTCTTCCTCGCCTGTGACAGAGTTTAGCAGCGGACGCCCCTCACAGGCCTCGAGCCCGTTTTCCAGCGCGCCAGGCACGGAGCTGTCGATGCAAATCGGACAGTCCGTCACGGCCTGCACGCGGCGGATCATTTCGGGCATCAGCATCGGCTCGACGAAGTTGTTATCCGCGTAGCGTTTGTCCTCGGCCATCTTGTTGGAAAACACAGCACCAGAATTCACGTCGAGAATGTTTGCGCCTGCCGCCACCTGCGCAATCGCGTCCGCTTCCACACGGCTGAAATCACCGCGCTCCAACTCTTCGGCAAGGATCTTGCGACCCGTCGGGTTGATCCGCTCCCCGATGACGCAAAAGGGCTGATCAAAGCCGATGATAGCTGTTTTCGTTTTGGATTCGACGATTGTGCGGGTCATTTTTGGTCCTTCAGGAGGCTTTTGCGGGAACGGCAGACATGCCGCCGTGTGTCTGTGCCCATGTAGCGTTCGTCTTGATCCCGCCCAGCGGAAAGAAGTGCACGTGGCTTACGTTGAATTCAGGATGGGCCGCCTTGTGGGCGGCAAGTGCTGTCACCACGTCGTCAGGCTCGTAGGGCAGCAGCAGTTTGGTGACATCCATCGCGCGCTTTTGCAGCACCTTGAGCGAGGGGCCCACACCACAGGTGATCGCAAATTTGATGAGCGTCTGAAGCTTGGCCGGGCCTGCGATGCCGATATGGATCGGAAGGGTGATCCCTGCGTGTTTCAGGCTGTCGGCCCATTCGATTATGGGCTGTGCTTCAAAGGCAAATTGTGTGGCAATGGCCATCTTCGCATCGGTGCGCGTCTGAAATTCGTTTTTCCATTTCAACGCCTCATCCACCCGCAGGCGTCCACCCTTCACGTCGATGTCCCGGTTGCCCTCGGGATGGCCAGCTACGTGCAAATTGGTAAAGCCTGCGGCATCGAACAGGCCCGTCTCCATGAGCTGCATGCTGTCGCTGAAATCACCGTGCGGCGCGGTGACACCGCCTGCCAGCAGCAGTGCTTGCTTCACATCCGCTTCGCCCTGATAGCGTGCGATCCAGTCGGCGAGCGTTGCGCGATCCTTGATTATGCGCGCGGGGAAATGCGGCATAACCTTGTAACCGTCCGCATTGAGGCGCGCGGCAGTAGCGACCAGGTCCTCGATCGGGGTGCCCTCGATATGGGCCACATAAACGCGGGTGCCCTCCGGCAGCAATGCGGGGAAATCCTCGACCTTTTCGGCGGTGCGCGGCATCACCTCGATCGAAAAATCCTTCAGAAACGCCTCAATGTCAGAGTTAACCGCGACAGGTGCTTCGACTTTTTTGCGGAAATTCAACAGTGCCATAAGCTGGCTCCTTAAAGTGTCAAAGGGGCTGCTCAAGCCCAGCCATCGTTTGCAATAAGCGCCTTGATGCGCTCGCGGTCGTATTCTGCATCGAGCCTTGCGGCTTCGGCATCGGCCACGGCGGCATCCTCACCCTCGACAGTGACGGGGGCCGCCTTGCGCCATTCAGCCAGATAGGCATCGGTATCGCCCGCGCCGACCTTCATCGCAGCGCGGTCTATCGCCTGCTCGAAGCGCTCCGGCAACACCCGCTTTTCGCCCCGCCTGCCTTTGCCAACAATGACCTGCGCGGGAATATCCCGCCAGTATACAATCACTACTTCAGCCATCCTACAGTCCTCCGTCCCGGGGTTGTGTGGCCTCTCTCTAACGGAAACCCCGCGGGGGCCAAAGGCATTTATCGACCGAAAAGCGCGCGTTGGCGACCCGTGCGCGCACCGCATCATACAATTGTCAGGATTGTTCCTATTGCGGTCATATTTGATCCCGGTTTTCCGGATAGTTTCCAGCTGAACAAGGAGACTAAGACATGGTTATCGCGGTCAGAAAGCACAAAATCGCCTATATGGCATTGCCGAAAGCGGCCTGCTCATCGGTCAAGGCGGCGATTGCGCAGATCGACGACGAAAAGCGCGATGACGGGGGATTTACCTGCGATATGAAATGGCACTCCATGTATCCAACGCGCAGGTTCAGGCCTCACCGCTGGAATGCACTCGGCGACGACTGGTACCGCTTTTGCGTCGTGCGCGATCCGGTGCAGCGGCTGATGTCATGCTACATGAACCGCGTGGTGGTGCGGGAGGACCTTGTAAACTGCCGAAACATCCGCCGCGGCATCGTTGACCTTCCATCTATGCCTGATCCCGATTTCTTCTTCCAGAACATCAAGGCCTACAAGCAAGCCTCGTCCTCGATACGCCACCATACCTTGCCCTCGTGGCTTTTTCTGGGTCCGGACCTCACGGCCTACGACGATGTGTTCAAGATCCCCGAATTGCCGAAGCTGGCCCAAAAACTACAAAAACGGACCGGAAAGATCGTGCGGATGGAGCGCGAAAACGCCACCGCCGTGCGAGAGAAGCTCACCTTGGATGATTTGCAGCCCAAAACCCGCAGGTCCCTCCGCAAATTTGTCGCGAAAGAGTATGTCTTTCTGGCCGGGCATTTCGCCAATCCGTTGGAAACAGGGACGTGGCGAAAGGCTGCCTGAGCGGCGCGCGACCATTGCACGCTTGCGCCAGATGCCGATGCACCGTAGGTTCAGGGCAACACGTAATGAAAGGCGCAACTCATGGCGCCAAAGCGCTCCAAAGGTGCGGGCGCGCTCGAACGTAATATATCGACGGCTCTGAGCCCCGCGCCAGTTTCGTCCGGATCGAACGACCTCTATGCGGCCCTAGATCTGGGCACAAATAGCTGTCGCATGTTGATCGCCCAGCCCAGAGGCGGGGGATTTCATGTGGTGGATAGTTTCTCGAAGTCCGTCCAATTGGGGGCGGGGCTCGAAAAAACCGGGCGCTTGTCGCGCGGGTCGATGGCGCGTACCATACAGGCGCTGCGCATTTGTCAGCAGAAACTCAAACGCAACAAGGTTAAACGGATGCGCCTCGTGGCAACCGAAGCCTGCCGCCGCGCGAGCAACGGCGATGAGTTCATGCGCCGCATTACCCGCGAAACGGGGCTGCACCTCGAAATCATCGCCCCTGAGCAGGAGGCGCAACTGGCCGTTATCTCCTGCGCGCCGCTCGTCAGTGCAAAGACGGAAAACCTGCTTGTGGTCGACATCGGCGGCGGCTCCACGGAGCTGGTGTGGATCGACATCTCTCAAGTGCCAAAGAAAGATAGAGCGCAATCCATCATGCGCCTTCACGGCGGTTTCGTGCAGGCAAAGACAGACATCCCCGCTGCCCGCGTGGTGGATTGGATCAGCGTGCCGCTGGGCGTGGCGACGCTGCGCGATCAATTCTCCGATGTGGAGGATGATGCCGCACGGTTTGCCCTCATGAGCTGGTTCTTCGAGGAAAACCTCGCTGATTTCACGCCATACCAATCCGCACAATCCCAAGAACGGTTCCAGATCGTCGGCACGTCTGGCACTGTGACCACAGTGGCTGCCAGCCATCTCGGGTTGCGCCGCTACGACCGGACCAAGGTCGATGGGATGAGCATGACAAGTCAACAGATCGATAAGGTCATCCACCGCTATCTCGCGATGGGACCGGAGGGCAGGCGCGTCGATCCATGCATCGGCAACGATCGCTCCGCGCTGATCATGTCGGGGGCGGCGATTTTGCAGGCGCTCATGCGCTGCTGGCCCACGGACCGCCTCAGCGTGGCGGATCGCGGTCTGCGGGAGGGCCTGCTATATGCACAGATGAGCGCGGACGGCGTTCTTGAGGAAGGAACATTCTGATGGGCAAGATACCGACAGGAAAAAATACATCAGGGCGCGGGCAGCGCGATCTGAAGGTCAAGGTAAAGACGTCGCGCGGCCGCAAGCTCAGCTCGACCCGATGGTTGCAGCGCCAGCTGAACGACCCGTACGTAAAACGCGCGAAGGCCGAAGGCTATCGGGGGCGGGCGGCATTCAAGATCATGGAGCTGGACGACAAGTACCGCTTCCTTGTCCCCGGCGCGCGGATCGTGGACCTGGGCGCCGCACCCGGTGGCTGGTGTCAAGTTGCGGTGAAACGTTCCAACATACTAGGCGAGAAGAGCGGTAAGGCGCGGGGTACAATTCTTGCGATCGATTTGCAGGAGATGGAGCCCATCGCGGGCTGCGAGATCCATCAGCTCGACTTTATGGAAGATGATGCCGATCTCAAAGTCAAGGAATGGCTCGGGGGCAATGCCGATGTCGTGATGTCTGATATGGCCGCATCCTCCTCGGGACACAAGCAGACTGATCACAACCGCATTATCGCGCTGTGCGAGGCGGCCGCTTACTTCGCCTTCGATGTGCTGGACGAGGGCGGTACTTTCATCGCCAAGACACTCGCAGGCGGGGCCGAAGGCGGACTGCAACAACTGCTGAAGAAGCGTTTCCGCAAGGTCGCGAACTTCAAACCACCGTCGAGCCGTCAGGACAGCTCCGAGAAGTTTGTGGTGGCGACCGGTTTCAAGGCGGATGCGACAGACGATGAGGCATAGCAGCGAGCAAATCCATTATTCCTGTAAGATATCTAGCTAGATTTTTGGCGTACCGAGACGAGGGACATCGGCCCGGTCCGCAATCGAGCAGGCAGCACCGATAAGCAAGCGAAAGATCCACACGATGGAGGAGGTGTCCACCGCGATCGGTGTCTCGCGTCCAATCCTGTCGCGCTACTTTCAGAACGCCCGACAGCGTACGGGGATCGGCATCCGAAAGGATCCCCCTCGGGCTGGAGCGGGTCGAACATATCCCCACCTTCTTCGACTTTCGGATGAACCGCAAAAGCACCGGCATGACTGGCGTGATCATCCCATACCTCAATAATCTGTTCTTCACCAAGCTGCTTCAGGCTACCGAGATTGACGCGATGGAGCAGGGCTTGAGCGTTATGACAAAATGCTCTCACTCGGATCCGGAGATCGAGGTGCCCGCGGTCGAGACCTTCATGGAGATGAGCATGGATGGAGCAATGGTGGTACCCCTCGGCAACCAGAGTGACAAAGCAATCTACCACCGGTTTTAATCAAGGTTACCTTTCGTGCTCGTAGAGTCGCGCACCGAGACCATGCCAGATATGGATTATATCGGCACAGATCATCTTCAAAGCATTTTTTTAATAGCACAATATCTCTGTCGCGTGGGGCCGCCACCAATTTTCCTCGCGATACCACGGGTAAACTTCAATGCCGTCAAAAGCGAAAACACCTATATCAAGATTATGACAGATTTCGGCCTGACACCGCAGATCATCGGATCCGAGCTGATGCAGGACGGCTGGCAATTCGAGGCGCATGGGGAGGCGGCGATGGACGCGTTCTTTGCGCGCGGTATGTCTACGGATCAATCGATTCTATGCGCCACTACCGTGTCGCCATCGGTGCGCTGCGCGCTGCATCGCGGCATGGCCTGACACCGGGCCGCCAAAACGAGGGCGGCTTGCGCATCGCGTGCCACGATGATTATCCCGTGCCTCTTCACCACGCTGGCACTGACAACCGTGGCGCAGGATTACGAAGGCATTGGGAAAGTACCGGTTTCGCGCCTCGTCGCACTTATGAACAATAAAGGGCAGGGCGCCGCGTCGCAGTTCTGGCTTTTCGAGGCTACTCTGAAATTGCGCGACTCCGCCTGAAGCCTGTCTAGGGGGCGGCAGCGCGGCAAATCACACCGACAGAACAGCATTAACGGAACGCTTCTCTCTCTCCACCCTTCACGCATATTAAAATTAAAAAGACGACCATATGTCTATCAGACGCGCCTTGCTGGTCTCCGCTGCCTGCTTCGGCCATGTCGCATCGCTCGCCGGTGACGCCGCCGCAGAAGAACTGACGCTCGCAACCGTGAACAACGGTGACATGATGCACAAGCATAGTCTCACAGCTGATTTCACCGAGAAACAGGTCACACCATCGAGTGGGTGACGCTGGAGGAGAACGTGCTGCGCCAGCAGGTCACGACGGACATGTTCACCAAGGGCGGCGCATTCGATGTCATGACGATCGTCATGTACGAGACGCCAATCTGGGCCAAGAACGATTGGCTGGTGCCGCTCGATGATCATGTACCGCACGGACTTGATGGAGGCCGCTTGCCTCAAGATGCCCGAAGCGCCCACCTCGAAATTCGTAGCTAATGCGGCCCGTAAGATGACCGACAAAGAGGGCGAGACTTCGGTATCTGCCTGCGCGGCAAAGCGGGCGAGGCCGAGAACATGGCCTTCCTGACCGCCCAACGCCTTCTGCACAGGCTGGTTCGATGAGACTTGGACCGCCCAATCCGATCAACCCGCGTGGAAAGAGACACTGGAATTCTACGTCAGCCTGATAAACGACGCAGGCCCTGACGACAGATGCGATGGAAGCGGCCGACTGCTGGACACACTACGGCCCGGCGCGCGAGGATACATTCCGGTCCATTTCTTTTTCTATGACTTCCGAATTTGATCAAAGGCGGCGCGTGCTGCCCACGGGGAGAGCGTCACCACGGCGACCCAGAACTCACGATCAGCCGCACGCCTGATGATGGCCCCCCCTGTCGTTCTGCTGCTGGCCTGGATACTGATCCCGCTGGTGACCACCGTCTGGTTTTCCCTCCGGAACTACCTGCCCATGCGCAGTGGCGATCCGGGGTGGGCCCGCTTCCACAACTATACCCGTTTTATTGGCTCGAGCGCCTTCTGGTCCTCCGTCCAGATCACGCTTGTTCTGGTGGGCGGTGTGCCGCTGATCACCATGGTGTACGGTGTGATCCTCGCCCTGCTGCCCGATCAGCCGATGTGGGGGCAGGGGGGTTGTGAGCATATTGGTAATTGCGCCCTTCTTCATGATGCCATCCGTCTCCGCGCTGGTCTGGAAAAACATCTTCATGGATTCTGTGAACGGCCTTTTCGCCCATATCTGAGAATTCTTCGGTCCGGCCCCGGTGGAGTGGCTGAGCCAAGCCTCCATGCAGTCGCTCAAACTGATCGTATGCTGGTAATGGTTGCCCTGCGCGACACTGATCCTGCTGACGGCGGTGCAATCGCTCGATACCGAGCAACTCGAGGCCGCCCAGAATGGCGGCGCGCCCTATTACAACCGCGTCTGGTTCATCGTGCTGCCGCACCTATCGCGGGCAATCGCCGTGGTGATCCTGCTCAACTTCATTCTTGCATGGCACGAGGCCTTCTGGCCCCTCAACCTCACCGCCCGCAAAGGCCGCACCGCTCACGGCCATCATCGCGAGCTATTCCAGACCCGAGGGCCCGTTTTACGCAAAACTCTCGGCAGCCTCGACAAGGGCGATTGCGCCGATCCTGATACTTGGATGGTTCAGCCAGAAACAACTTCTCTGCGGCCTGAAGTTCGGCGCTGTAAAGTAGGGAAGGCGACTATGGGACGTATCGAGCTGAAGAAAGTTCTAAAGTCATTCGGCGCGACGGAACTGAACCCGCCGCTTGATCTGATGATCGAGGATGGCGAGTTCCCCATGCGCATGGCCGATAAGATAGACGCGCTACAGGCCGTCGTGATCGAGCAGGTCGGCACCCTGCTGGAACTCGACCACACCCCGCGCAACAAATTTGTCGCGTGCTTCATTCGCGCGCCGAAGATGAACCTGACCGAGGGCACGGAGGCGACCAAACACGATGCCCGGACCATCGGCATCCGCCCCGAGCATCTCACCGTCTCTACCACATCGGGGGACTGGCAAGACACCGTCGGCATCGCTGAGCATCTGGGCAGCGACACCTTCATCCACATCCACGGTTTTGCAGGGTGCGATACCTTGACGGTGCGCGCCGCAGGCGATTTGGCGGTTAGCCAAGGCGATACGATCTATCTGACCCCGAATGCCGCACTGATCCATAAATTCGATGCGCATGGTCTGCGCATGATGTGAGTAAGCAACCGGGGCATTTGCCCCCATTTCAACGCCTCGCCACTGGCACCGATATACTGTTGCCGCGATACGGCGTTCGGGCGCCACCTACAAACCCTTAGCGCAAAGCCTCTCTCGGCTTTCCTCAACTGTGAAGGTGCCGGCCTACGACAGGTAGAACCTTACTGCCGGCATAATTCACATCGGCCTGTATAATTTCCACCGGGCCAATCAGGCGTGGTACTTGCACCGCCTGATGGACATGGATGAGGCGCAGGACCGGGCGATCATCGGGGCAGGAGTGTGCGCGGACGATGCGGCCCGGCGGGCGCGCCTGGCGGACCAGGACAACCTGACGTCCCTGATCGAGCTTGAACCGAAAGGCCGGCCCGCCGGGGTCATCCGCTCCATGATCGGCTTTGTGCCGGTCGAGGAGGGCAACGCAGCACTTATCGCGCAGATGGCGGATCCCGCGATCCGTATCGTGGACCTCACCGTGACGGAGGGCGGCTACTACATGGATCCGGTGACCAAGGGATTTGACGCAGACCACCCCGATATCGTCCACGACGCAACCCACGCGCAGATCCCGCGCAGCTTCGGCATAAAGGATGCCGCGCCGGTGACGCACAAAAAATTTCTAGCAATCGGTGATCGAGGAGGATTTCTGCGCAGGCCGCCCTGCGCGGAAGAAATTGGGCGCTACGCTGACGGATAACGTCCACGCCTAAGAGGCGATGAAAATCAGGCTTCTCAACGGTGGTCACCAGCTGATCTCGAACGCTGGCGAGATCCTCGACGCGAAGCATCTCTCCGGCTGCATGGTCCATCCCCGCATCGCCGCCTTTTTCCGCACCAGTGCACCGAACGAGATTGCCCCGCATGTGGACACCGTCCCCGGGACCACGCAGCAGGCCTATCTGGAAACTGTTGCGGCCCGCCTTCCCAATCCGCAGATTGTGGATACCGTGCGCAGGGTCGCCTTCGATGGCTCCGCGCGCCAGACAGGCTCCGTCCTGCCAACCCACAGGGATGTATTCACCCTTTTTCCGGGCTGGCGCTCAGCCAGGCGCTGTGGGCGCGGATGTGTGCGGGCACGCGTGACGATGGCAGCGTGATCACCCTCGAACGATCCAATGGGCGCGCTCACAACTGCCGCAAGGGACGCAAAATCAGAACCGATGGTCTGGCTGGAACAGCGTGAACTCTACGGAAATCTGGCGGATCATGCGCCTTTCAGCCAGTGCTTTTCCGATTGGCTGACGATGATCTGGGAGCAGGGCACCGAAGAGGCCCTGCGCACCTATACCAAGGGCTGAAAGCGGCCTTCAGACAATGCGCAGTGGGCCCAGGTCGGCCACGAGCTTGCCAATGATCCAGCCTTCTCCCCCTTGGGCCTCCAATGCCCGGAGCGCATCGCGAGCGGCAGGCTCGGTCAGCGCCGCGAGCAATCCACCCGCCGTTTGCGGATCGTGGAGCAGCGGATCATTACGCCCGATTGTGGGCGTGTCCTCCATATTTGCCTGCAACAGCGATGACGCGACACCATTTTCGCTAAGCGCCCGCGCGCCCTCATAAAGTGGCACTTCGTCGGCCCATATCTCCGCACCGACGCCAGAGGCTGCGCAGATGGCCTGGACATGCCCACAAAGGCCAAAGCCTGTCACATCCGTCATGGCGTGCACGCTGTCCAATATCCGTGCGGCAGCGTCCTGCGGCTGTTCCATCCGTGTGAGCGCTTTGGCCACCACACGCGGCGGCGCCGTGCCCGCCATGAGCGCCGCAAGGATCACGCCCGAGCCGATCGGCCTTGTCAGCAACAGCACATCACCCGCACGCCCGCCTGCCTGCGTAATCGGCATGTGCGCGCGGGTACCTGTTACCGTAAACCCGATGCACATCTCCGCGCCCATGGTCGTGTGGCCGCCCACGATGCTGGCACCCGCGCGCCCGAAAACCTCGCGCGCGGCGGTATTGATCTCATGCAGCGTGCGCTCCTGGAGCCGCTGCGACATGCGCGGCAAGATGAGCGTGCTCAGCGCCGCCTGTGGTGCAGCACCCATCGCCCAGATATCGCCGAGCGCGTGAACGGCGGCGATGCGGGTCATCTGGACCGGATCTGCGATAAAGGCGCGCAGGTGATCGGTGCTCAGCACCTGAAAACCGCCGCCGGGCAGGCGCAAAATGGCGGCATCATCACCGGTGCCCGTCACGACGTCCGCGTGCAGCGCATCGGAGTTGGCCCCGATGCCCAATTTCAGCGCCGCAGCCCCCACTTTTGCCCCACATCCGCCGCACAAGGGGACCGAGACATCCTCCGCGCCCTGCGCCGCAATCGGCGCGCGGGCGACGGGCTGCATCACCGGCAAGTCGGACAGTTTGTCCATGAACGCCCGGTCAATCCTGTCTTTCCAGCGCCACAGCAGCGGCGTCGCAAATGCCAGGCCATATTTCTCGGCCATGGCCACCTTGCCACCCATCGAGACCAGCTTGAGATAGGATTTCTGGGGCCGGAACCGGCGCATCGGCGCGCCTGTCAGAGCCGCGCGCAGATTATCGTGCAGAATAGGAGCAGCGCGAACGGCGAATACGCCCGCTTTGGGGCGCGGCGCGAACGGCATATGTGCGCAATCGCCCACGGCGAAGAGGCTGTCATCACCCTGAACACGCAAATCAGGATCAATGATGATAAACCCGTCGTGCAAGGCCAGATCGGTGTCGGCAAGCCAGCCGTGGGGGAACGCGCCGGCAGCCCCCACACACAAGGACATCTCGATGGGCGGCTGGTCCGCGATGATCACATGGGTCGCCGTGATCCGCTCGATCCGCGCGCGGGCGATAAATTCAATACCGAGATCCGTCATTGCGCGCGCAAGCTTTGCACGCGCACGCGGGCCGGTGCCCGAGATTTGCGGGCCTGCCTCGATCACGCGCACCTGTGGATCGACACCTTGCCCCCGTAGCGCATGCGCCATTGCCATGGCCAATTCGCAGCCCGCGATGCCGCCCCCGATCACGGCGATCTTCGGCTCTGCCACGCCCTGCGCGACACGGTCCAGAAAATCCCGCCAGACCTGCGCATAGATGTGAAGCGGTTTGGCGCCCACCGCATGATCCACGAAGCCCTCAATGCCCATCTGCGCGGTGATCCCGATATCGATCGAGGCTGCATCGTAGGCCACGGGCCCATGCCCCGCCACATAGACCACCTTTGTCGCACGGTCGATCCCGGTGACATGGCTCAGGATCAGCCGCGCACCCGCAAATTGCGCCAGACGCACAAGATCGATCTCGAGCGTATCGCGGCTGTAGTGGCCTGCCACATGGCCCGGCAGCATCCCGGTGTAGGGAGCAGTCGGGCCGGGATTGATGACCGTGAGCCGCGCGCCGGGCAGCGGGTTCATCCCCCACTGCCGCAGCACCAGCGCGTGGGCATGTCCGCCGCCCACCAGCACCAGGTCACGGGTCAGGGGTGCGGCGTTCAGCATCGGGCTGGAGCAGGGAGCGGAATGGTCATAACCGCGTGTCTACGCTCCCCACGGTGATATTCAACTGCGAAACACTGTAAACGCCGGTCAGGCGTTGAAATTCAGCGCGAGACCCGGACTGGGCCAGCGTGCATGATACAGGCAGCCGGTGCCCGAAGCAGTGATCCAAGCATCACGCATATCCGGCCCGCCAAAGCAGATATTGGTGATATATGGATCGCCCGGCACGGCCACGAAGTCCACCTCGCCGCCGTCCGGTGGCACCACGCTAATCCCCCCGCGCATGAGCGTCGCCACGCAAATGTGCCCGTCGGCCTGCACAGCTAGGCTGTCGAGCAACTGGTAGTCGGGCAGGGTGGCCAACAACCGCCCCGGCATATCGAAAGGCTGCGGTGCGATCTTGCCCGGGGCAATCAGATCAAAGCTCCACACGCGGCCCGTTCGGGTCTCGGCAACATGCACGGTCTTGCCATCGGGCGACAGGCCAATACCATTCGGCGTGATCATGGGCGCGTGCACCCGGCGGATCTCGCTGCCATCGGCCTTTGCGTAATAGAACGCGCCGTGATGCACATACTCCGGCGTGGATTTGCCCAGATCAGTGAAATAGAACCCGCCGTGCGTATCGAAAACGATATCGTTTGGCCCGCGCAGCGGCACGCCCGCGCAGCTGTCGTAGATCGTCTCGAAATGCCCCGTAGCAGGGTCGACCCGCTGGATCGAACCGCTCACATAGTCTTGGGGGGTGCCGATGGGCCGGGTAATGCCCTCCGCCTGCGTCCAGATAAAGCCGCCGTTATTGCAGACATAAATCATGCCGTCAGGCCCCACCGCAGCCCCGTTCGGGCCCCCGCCAAGCTCGGCCACGACCTCGATCCGCCCATCGGAATGCACACGCGACAGTGTCTTGCGGCGGATCTCCACCAAAATGATCGATCCATCGGCCATGGCAATGGGGCCTTCGGGAAAATCGAGGCCCTCGCAAATCTTGGTCAGTTTCATATCGCTATTCCTCCCTGCGGTGCTGCCAGTCTTTCACTGTGGTGCGCCCGCGTCAGCAAAAATCGCCCCGAGCGGATGCCATGGACAGACAAGGATTTCTGTGAACTTCTGGCCTTACATATCAAGGGAGATCGACATGACGGCACTAAGCGGAAAAATCGCATGGGTCACGGGCGCCGGGGGCGGCATCGGGGAGGCATCGGCAAAGGCGCTGGCACAGAGCGGCGCGCATGTGGTGCTATCTGGCAGGCGGCTGGTGGAGATCGAGCGGGTGGTCGCGGAGATCATTGCTGTTGGCGGAAAAGCAGAGGCCGCACAACTCGATGTGGTGGATGCTGAAGCGACGCAGGCCATCGCGGATGATCTGATCACGAGGCACGGCGGGATCGACATTTTCATGGCAAATGCCGGTATCAACGTGCCAAACCGCGCGGTGGGTGTGATCACGGCTGTGGATTTCGCGAGGGTCGTCGACATCAACCTCAACGGCGTGATGAACGGCATCCTCGCGGTACTGCCCCAGATGCGCGACCGAGGGGCCGGCACGTTAATCCTGACCTCGTCGTGGGCGGGCAGGCATCCCTCGAAACTGACAGGTCCCGCCTATAGCGCGTCCAAGCACGCGGTTGTGGCGCTCAGTCATTCGATCAACCAGGACGAGGGGGTAAACGGCATCCGCTGCACCGCCCTCATGCCGGGCGAAGTGGCCACTCCGATCATGCAATCGCGCCCTAAGCCCCCGTCGGAGGAGGATCAGGCGCGGATGCTGCAAGCGGATGATCTGGGGTCGATGGTCCGCTACATCGCGGAGGCGCCGCCACACGTGTGCATCAACGAAGTGCTGATCAGCCCCACATGGAACCGCAGTTTTACCGGCGTGGCGGAATTGGGCGGCATTAAACTTTAGCTTATACAGCGCAGCGGCCCGAAAGAGCCGCTGCGCGATGTTTGTGACGCCTAGTTTTCGGTCAGCGCTTTGATGATCTGTTCCAGCGCATCGTGCGCCTTGGCCCGCATCTCCGCGTCTGTCGCATCCTGTATCGGGTGCGGCACCAGCAGGTAGCGCGCGTCGTTCATGCCCAGTGCAGTGCGCTGTGCAATGGCCGCTTGACCAAATTCACTCGATGCGATGGCGAGAGCCGGGATCCCCTGGGTTTCAAACCAGAAATTGTCGTGCATACTGCACGTCGTGCAGGATCCTCAGTCGGCCAGCGCTTCGATCACAAAGCTGCATTCGTCGCGCATCTGCTGGCGCAGCGCGTCGGGGCAGGGCTTGGCGAACGTGGGCTTCATGTAGCGTTTTACGGTCACATCGGGCGCTTTTTGCGTCAGCAGGGATTCAAGCTCGTCGAGAAACACGTTCCCGCGCGGCTTGCTGATGTCCAAAAGGCCGATCACACCGTCGAGTTTGCCGCTGCGTGGCGTAATCTGCCGCTCCACCGGTTTTCGCTCGTCCGTCGGGTCGAGAATTGTCGTCATATCGCTCCTCCTTTGCTTAAAGCTTAACCCAGATCTATTTTTTTGGAAACGGCGATCGATCCAACCGATCCAGTCGCCCATCCGTGGAATGCAGACGAGAACTTTCCCGCGTCCGAACCCGCCACGACAATGTGGATATATTCGGTGCCCGCAAATTTCGGGACCCGCTGCGCGAGCGCCTCCGGTCTCATCTCAGCGGCCTTTTCAGGTGGGATGCCTGCGCCGCAATCCTCGTTCTGCACCATGTCTGACAAGGGCCGCATCGTCACTTCCTGGATCCGGTCGCGCAGGCGCTTCTTGGAATAGGGCCCCTCGCGCATCAGCGTGTCGATATGCTCGGGACAGACCACCAACAGGGCATCTACTGGCAGGTTGCGCAGTTTGGGCAAAAACACACCCTCAAGCCCCAGCCCTAGCGAACCCGCGATCTGCTCGGGCGCGCGGGAAGTCTGATCGACGATGTGCACCGGCCCACCAGTCATCGCGAAAAGCGTCACCACGGAATCTTCGGCCGCGAATCCTCGCTCGACATGCAGCGCGGGCCAAGGGGATCGCTCCTCGTTCTCCGCGAAACACATCGTGTATTTCATTGGATTGCCCAGCACGGACCGCTCGACCCCGCCCGTCGTCGCCCCGCCGACGTTGCGCACAACGAGACGCAGCGCCCGCCCGATGGTCGCATTTGCGCGGTTGCCGGAGCCGAGTGCCGCAAGCCCCTTGTTCATCCCGATCCGCTCCCGGATCGGGCCGTTCACGATCATCACGGGTGCGGCCCCCATGGTCGTGGCGGTCACGCCATGAATATTGAATTCATCGGTACAGGCAGCCTCGACTGCGGCGATTACAACCGGCAGATATTCGGGTTTACAGCCCGCCATGACCGCATTGATCGCGATCTTTTCGATGGTCGCCTCGCCCATGTTTGGTGGGACGGTCGCCACCACCTCCTGCGGATCGCGGTGGGTCCCGCCCAGCATCCGCATCACCCGCTCCGGCGTGGGCGGCACCAGCGGCAAGCCGTCTGAGAAGCCCTGATCGAACATGAATTCCGTCACATCGTCCGAGGGCGCCACTTCGATCCGCCGCGCACGGATCGGGCTGCCCTCGGCCTCAGCCTGCAACTTGTCGAACACCGAAGGATCGAGATGCTTGGAGCCACATCCCGGCCGCCATGCCGGCAGGCTGCTCCAGTCGATTTGTGCGGCGGGCAGGGCGGACGCTGTGGCGAGATCTGCCGTCAACGTTTCCCAATCGGTGCGCACGAACCCTTCGAACTGTCGCTCGATCTTGCCCTTTGCATCAAGCCAGAACACCGAGGGCACACTCTCGATGTCCCACTCAAAGGCGGCCGTACAAGCCGTATCATCGAGCACCGGCATCGTGAGGCCGTGCCGGTCGGCAAAAACGGCGTTCGCCTCACCTGACTGTGCAACCAGTAGGACCGCCATCTCGCTCCCGTAGGCACCGTGCAAGGCTTCTAGCACGGGCGCTGCCGTGTTGCAGGTCTCGCAGTCCTCCTTGACGAAACAGATGAGGCTCGGCCGCTCCTGAGGCAAACGGTGCGCTTTGCCCGTTAAATCGTCCAATGAAAGCTTTAGTTCAGCGCTGCCCATATCCGCCCTCCCGTGCGTTTGTTTCATCTTGGCGGGGTTGCGCCCCTATTGTCCAGCGTAGCAATCTGGCGAAGGTGGATGGGAATCGAACCCACCACACGCCGCTCGGACGCGTCCATGGTTTTGAAGACCAGGGAAGCCACCAGACTCCAGTCACCTCCGCATGTGCAAACGCTATCAAGTCGCGCGCAGCGGGGGAACCGGAAAATCCGCCGCCATCTCGCGGGTATCGCCGCTGCGTCGTGTTATCCCCCGCGCATCGAAATACTCCAGAACTGGCACGATGATCCGGCGGGTGGTATTCAGGGCACCGCGCGCCTGCGATGTCGTGAAAGGCTCAGGTGCGGGAAACGCGGCGCACAGCCGCTGGGCGGCCGCCGAAAAAGCATCGCGGTGAAACACCAACGTCTGCCCGAGGGATACATTGGGCAGGGCGACGAGCCTGCCGCTGTCGATCAGCAGCGTAAGCAGATCATTATCCGCACCGTCTTGCGGCGGTCCAAGACCTGCCTCCAGAGCCGTCTTCTCGATCCGCTCGAGCAGCGCCAACCGATCTGGTGTCAACAGAGCAAAGGGGTCATGATCGCGCAGCGCCAGATGTGTGCCATCGGCGCGCAAGAGATCATCCGCCAGCGCTGCGGCCTCCGCATGCCAGACAAGTGCAGCGGGCGCCTTGAGGCGGGACAGGACAGAGCGCGGCGCCGCCATCGCCATGGGATTTGCAGCATGGTAGCGTCGCAAAGCCTCGATGATCGCTACAGTACAGCTTTCGATGTCTTCCCGCGAGGCAAACATATCCGATCCAACGGAAACGAAACTCTCTTCCAGAGCAGCAGAGGCATCAGGCTCATTCAGCCGCGCGAGGCGCGCAAAATCCTCGATGTAAAACGCACCGCCATGTGCCTTTGCCAGCGCGCGGGCGATGCAGTAAGCATCCTGCCGCAGCACAGCGGCCAGCACCCCGCGCCGTGCCAAATCATTCGCCCGCGCAAACCGCGCCTGCGGATCAAGCACAATCGCACCCCCAAGTGTCTGCGACGGCGAGAGGCGGCGCAGTACCGCCCGCTGCCCGGCAAATCCGACGACAGGCTTTCTGAACCGCAACTGCGCGAAAACGCTCTGATCCCCGCTGTCAGTCCCGGTGGCAAAGTGCCTTACCTGTGCGACATCGCTGGCCGTGCCCAGCAAAACGCGCACCTCTTCGCCTTGTTTCAGCGCGGTCCCGCTGCCCCCCTTTACATCCAGCACAACGTCCATGCACACGGACTGCGCGAAAGCATCGGGCGCGCAAAGCACAGCACCGCGCCTGATCTGCCCCACGGCCACGCAGCGCAAATTAACGGCGACCCGCTCGCCGGGCTGAACCCTGTCCCGCTCCCCCCCGCGGGATTGCAAGCCCCGCAAGGTAACGCCGTGCCCCTCAGGCAATATTCGCATTCGTCTATCCGCCGATATCTCTGCCCCCAGCAGCGTACCGGTGACAATGGTGCCGCGCCCCGCAAGGCTGAACACGCGGTCGATCGGAAGGAAAGCGTGCAGGGGGCCCGCAGCCCGCTCCGGCGCGACGAGCAAGGTCTCCAATTCCGCATGAAGCTCGGGCAACCCTTCTCCCGTCAGCGCAGAGCACAACATCGTTCTAGGGTCTCCAAACCCCGATTCAGAAAGCGCAAGTCGGATAGCCTCAAGCCGCAGCTCGCGGGCGTCTTGCGCCAGTAAATCCGCTTTAGTGACCGCGACGATCGCCACTTCGATCCCCAGTGCCGCTGCGATCTCAAGATGTTCGCGCGTTTGGGTGCGGATGCCTTCCACAGCCGAGATCACCACCATTGCGGCACGCGCGCCGCTTGCCCCCGATACCATGGCTGCGATGAAATCCTCGTGTCCCGGAACATCGATGAAATCAACAACGCCGCTGCTATAATGCGCGTATGCATAGCCAGGCGTAATAGACAAACCACGTGCCTTCTCCTCGGGGAGCCGGTCCGTCTCGATACCAGTGAGCGCGCACACGAGGGCGGACTTTCCATGATCCACATGGCCGATAACCGCAATGCAGCAAGTGTTCACGGAGCGCTGATCTGCGCAAATGCTGACAGAATATGGGCCACTTCCGCTTCCGTGACCGTGCGCATATCGAGCATCAGCGATCCATGCAGGATACGCCCGATCACCGGCAGGGCCGCGCGGCGCAGTGCGGCCGCGAGCTGGTCGGGTGAGAAATCGGGATGCGTGACCGAGACCGCGAAGCTGGGCAGGTCCTGATCCGGCAGCGATCCCGCCCCGGCGTAGGCCACGCTTTCGCAGACAGCTGTTTCCATCAGGCCGATGCCTCGCAGCATCTGCGCAAGCTGATGCGCGCGGTCCTCGATCTCGCTCAAGGGTGCGGAGAGCATTGCAAGCACAGGAATATCGCGCATGGGATCATGGGGCGCGAGGTAGAGGCGCAGCGTCGCCTCAAGGGCCGCAAGCGAGAGCTTGTCGATGCGCACAGCCCGCATGAGCGGATGCGATTTAAGGCTCGCGACGATATCGCGCCGCCCCGCGATGATGCCCGCCTGCGGCCCGCCCAACAGCTTGTCACCCGAAAACATCACCAGATTGACACCGGCCTTGAGAATGTCACGCACCACCGGTTCATCGCCGAGACCGTAGGGGGCAAGATCAATGAGCACGCCACTGCCCAGATCTTCCATCAGGATCACGCGATGTTCCTGCGCCAGTTTTGCCAGATCACGGCGCTCCGGCGCGGAGGTGAAGCCGACAATTCTGAAATTGCTGGTGTGGCTCTTTAGGAGCACGGCGGTGCTGTCGTCAATCGCTGCTGCGTAATCGGCAATGCGGGTCTTGTTGGTCGCCCCGACCTCGCGCAGCGTCGCACCGCTTTGCGCGATCACGTCTGGCAGACGGAATGATCCGCCAATCTCGATCAGCTCCCCACGTGATGCAACCACGCTGCGCCCCTGCGCAGTTGCCATCAGACTCAACAGCACCGCTGCCGCGCAATTATTGACGACGACCGCGGCTTCGGCGCCGGTGAGTTCGCAGATCACCCCCTCCACATGCGTATGACGCGAGCCGCGCTTGCCGCTGGCGAGGTCCAGCTCCAGATTGGAAGGCGCGGCCCCGGCCTTCTGCATCGCTTCAAGCGCCGACGGCGCCAGCCGGGCGCGGCCCAGATTGGTATGAATGATGATGCCAGTCGCGTTAATAACGCAGGAGAGTGACGGGGCGCGCGCCGCCTCGATCCTCGCGCCGACACGTGCGGCAAAGGCCACGCTGGCAAAGTCCGGGAACGACGAAACGGGACCGGCCAGCAACGCCTTGCGCAGATCCCCCGTCATCTCCCGCAAGGCGTGGACGGTCTCGGCATGGCTGTAGCGTGAAACCAGATCAGCAATCCCTTGCTGGTCCAGCAACGACTGTATCTGAGGCAGGTCTTTGAGGGTCGGGGCCATCCTGGTGCGCCTCAGATCAGCAATACGCCGGAGCGGGCCTGCGCGGGTCTGCTCTCACAACACGATTTCGATGAGGTTCGGGCCGCCTCGGTTGAGACCGTCCTCCAGCGCCGCTTCGAGATCCTCGCATTGGGTCACACTGCTCGCGGGGACCCCCATCGAGTGTGACATCTGCACCCAATCGAGCGCGGGGCGGTCGAGGCTCAGCATGTCGATCGCACGCGGGCCGGGGTTCTGGACGCCAACGTTCGTCAACTCGCCGCGCAAGATCTGGTAACTGCGGTTGGCGAAAATCAGCACCGTGATATCGAGTTTCTCGCGCGCCATGGTCCAGAGCGATTGCACCGTGTACATCGCCGATCCGTCCCCGGTGAGGCACATCACCTTACGGTCCGGGCACGCGACAGCAGCACCAATGGCCGCGGGCATGCCGTAGCCGATGGAGCCGCCGCAATTATTGAGCCAGGTATGCTTGCGTGCAGATCTGGTCGCAGGGGAAAATGCGCGCCCGGAGGTCACGGATTCGTCGACGACGATGCCATCTTCTGGGATCGCGCGGGCGATGAGAGCCGCGAGGCTGTCGAGATCGATCCGACCGCTGGGCCGCGCCGGCAGATCATCACGCACCACATCGGCGGGGGCTGTATCGCCCGCATCCGTGGCCGCACACAACGCTGCCAGCGCGCCCGTCAGATCAGAGTTTGCCGCCGCAAGCGTAACGATATCAGCACCTTCGCGGGTGAGGATCGCAGGTTTGTCAGGGTAGGCGAAAAAGCCGATGGGCGCGCGCGCGCCGATGAGAACGATGCGTTTGAACGGTTCCAGCACCTTGAGCGCGATATCGATGGGGTAGGGCACCCGTCCGATGAACACCCGGCCCGCGCCGCGCTCCATCCGCGCATTGGACCACTCCGACAGGATCTTGCAGCCGGTCTTGGCCGCGATCCGGCCCGCGATCTCCAGATTGGCCTCGGTGAGGGCCGTGCCGCCCAGCAACAGCAGCGTTTCGGGACCATCGAGGGCTTCGGCGGCAGTGTCGAGCGCACCTGCATCGAAAGGGGCCGGGGCCGGGAGCTCAGCCGCTCCTTGCGGCACGCCGCCCTCATTCCAGGCCGTGTCGGAAGGCAGGATCAGCGAGGCAATCTGGCCCGGTGCAGTCATCGCCGCCTGCACCGCCCGCGCCGCATCCGCACCGACATTTTCGACCGACTTGGAGCTGTGCACCCAGTGCGAGACGGGTCGCGCGATGCCTTCGATGTCGGAGGTCAGTGGCGCGTCGAGCGCGATATGCGTCGAGGCATGCTCCCCGATGATGTTGACCACGCCTGAGCCTGCTTTCTTGGCGTTGTGCAGATTGGACAGGCCGTTGGCGAGGCCCGGTCCGAGGTGCAGCAGCGTCGAGGCTGGCTTGCCTGTCATCCGGTAATAGCCATCCGCAGCCCCGGTCGCGACGCCCTCCTGCAAGGCCAGCACCGAGCGCATTCCGGGGATGTGATCAAGGGCCGCGACGAAATGCATCTCGGAGGTGCCGGGATTGGTAAAACAAACCTCCACACCATTGGCCAAAAGCGTGTGTACGAGGCTCTCGGCGCCGTTCATCTTGGTGTTGGGCATATTGCTGTCAGTCACTGTTTTTCCTTTTCCCAGTAGGACACGCGGAGGTCTTTTTTGAGGATCTTGCCGATGGTACTGCGGGGCAAATGATCGCGGATCTCGATTGCAGACAGTCGGTGGCTTTTGCCCAGACGCGCGTTGGCCTGAACCAGAATATCGTCTGCTGACCGGTTGGCGCCTGCGCGGAGCACCACGAGCCCCAAAGGCGTCTCGCCCCAGGCCTCGGATGGCACACCGATCACAGCGGCATCGGTCACATCGGCATCCTCCAGCAATATCAGTTCCAGATCATTGGCGAAGATGTTGAGACCACCGGAGATGATCATGTCTTTCTTGCGGTCCGACAGCACCAGAAAGCCGTCTGCGTCGAAGGATCCCATATCGCCCGACCGGAAATAAATACGGCCTTCTGCGTCGCGCCAGATATACTCCGCCGTCAGATCATCTCGGCCGTAGTAGCCCGCCATCATCGTGGGGCCGCGCCCGCAAATCTCGCCTACTTCGCCCTGTGCCACCTCGTGGCCTGCGCTGTCGATCAGGCGAATATCGTTGCCGGGGGCGAGCTTGCCCACAGTGTGCAGCTTGGTCGGATGCTCGTGCGCCGCCAGAACCGTGACGCCACCCCCTTCGGTGAGGCCGTAATACTCCAGTAGCTTACCGGGAAACCGGGCCAGAACATCCGCTTTCACATCCGCGCGCAGGGGGGCAGATGTGGAAAATTTGACCCGCATGGACGAAAGATCGAAGTTGTCGAAATCAGGCACGTCCATGATGCGTTTGTATTGCACCGGCACCAGCATGGTATGGGTGATCGCCTCGCGCTCGACGATCGCGAGATATTCGCGCGCGTCGAATTTGGGCATCAGATGGACGGTCGAACCTCCAAAGAGTGTCGGCAGGAAAGAAACGATCGTGGTGTTGGAATAGAGCGGCGTTGAGATCAGCGTGCGCGCGTTGTCGTCGTAGCCATTGGGCGAAACCCGGTCCATCTGGGCCGCGCGCATCCAGTGGTTATGCAAGATGCCCTTCGGTGTGCCGGTGGTGCCAGAAGAGTAAATGAGATTGAACGCATCCGACATTTCTATCGCGATTTCGGGATCTTTGACGGCGGCGCCCGCCAGCGCTGTCTCGTAACCGGTAAAACCCGGCTGCTCGAAATCGAATGCAAAGCGTTCGAGCGGCAGATCATTGACGAATCCAGCGACCAGACCGTGATATTGCGCGGCCACGAAGATCGCTTTTGCGCCGCTATCTACCAGCATTTTGTGAAGCGCCTCGGGCGCGGCCATCGACGACAGTGGCGTGACACAGCCGCCCGCCCGCAGCGTCCCCATGAACACTTCGGCATAAGCAACCGAGTTGGCGGAGAGCACCGCCACGTTGTCCCCTTTGCGCAATCCCATCGCCAGCAGCGTGTTGGCCACGCGGTTGATCCGCGCGTCAAAATCGCCCCAGGTCACCCGCGCCGCACCGCACACCAGCGCCAGATGGTCTGGGTGCGCGCGTGCATTGGCGCGGATGCGCGCGACGAGGGTTTCGGTCGGCGGGCTTTCCGGTGCGGGGGGCGTGATCTCGATCATTTCAGCTACGCCGTTCTAGCATCGGACTTGTTCGCACGCCACGCGACGAAGAACGGTAGCGCGCACATCAAGGCTCCAATCAAGAACGACAGGAAATAACCAATATTGAGGATCTCCGTCTGTGGCTTGGCGATCATAACGCCACCGAAGAACAGCAGCACCCGTAGCGGATAGCCCATCGCCCCCTCCAGCGGTCCGACAAGGCTGATGTAGCCCTGCAACGACGAAGAGATCACCGCGACACCGACCAGCGCAGAGGCCAGCGCGACCACAACTTCCCACGGTGGCGCCTGACCGATCAATGCCGGATTCAGCACAAAGAAGAACGGCACGATATACATCACCCCGCCCAGTCGCATCGCTTCGAAACCCGTGGCGATCGGGTTGGAGCCCGCCATTGTGGACGCGGCAAACGCACCGAGCGCCACGGGCGGCGTGATGAAGCTCACCATACCCCAGTAGAGGATGAACAAATGCACCGCGAGTGTGTTTAGCCCGCCAGCCTCGAGTGCAGGAGCAAGCACCACCGCAAGGAAGATGTAGCAGGCTGTAACCGTCATCCCCATACCGAAGATGAAGGCCGTCAGCGCACCCATGCCCAGTAGAACCAAGGTGTTGTCGCCTGCAATGAACACCAGTTCATTGACCAGCGTACCGGCAAGGCCTGTGGCGGAGAAGGAGCCAACGATGAGGCCAACCCCCAGCAGGATCGCTGTAAGCTCTGCCAGACCCATCCCGACGCCGACGATCATATTGCCCAGACGCTCCCTGTTGAGACGGAACCTCGCGCGGAACTGGTTGACGACCAGCAGCAGGGCGGTGGCGTAGAAGGGCGCGGAGGATTCCTGCCGAAGACCGATCATCATATAAAGCAGCAGCGCGAACACGGAGATGTAGGGCCAGCCTTCGGCCATCACCTCACGCAAGCGGGGCAGGTCGGGCTTGGGCAATCCGCGCAGACCGCGCTTGGCCGAGTAGGCGTCAATGCCTGTGAAAAGACCCCAGTAGAACAGAATGCTGGGAATGGTCGCCGCCAGTGCGATCTCCACGTAGGGACGCGACAGGAAGGACGCCATAATGAAAGCCGTGGCCCCCATGATCGGCGGCATGAGCACGCCGCCGGTGGAGGCACAGGCCTCGGTCGCAGCGGCGGTTTTGGCGGAGAAGCCCGTCTTGCGCATCGCGGGGATCGAGACAGCGCCGGTGGTCAGCACGTTGGAGATCACGGAGCCGGACATGGAGCCCATGAAACCGGAGGCGAAGATCGACACTTTTGCGGCACCGCCGCGATAGCCACCGACCATACCGAGCGCCAAATCATTGAAAAACTGCCCGCCGCCCGTACGCTGCAGCACAGCACCGAACAGGATGAAACCGATAACCACGCCGCCGAATGCTTTCATCGGGATGCCGAACGAGCTCTCGGAGGAATAGATGTGATACGGCACGGTTTGCATGAACGTACTCTGGAAGCCCGAGAAGGGATCCGGCACGACCCCCGCAAACGTCGGATAGAACGCGAAGATCGTCACGATGATGAAGAGCACAAAACCACCCGCACGGCGCGTGGCCTCAAGCACCAGAAAGAAAAATACGACCGACACGTACTGCGCGAGATCGGGCGCAGCGAATTCCCAGCCCTGTGAAAGGTTCTGCTGGGCGGTTTGCGAGAGATATCCCGTGCAGGCCAGAGCGATTGCGAACAAGGCCCAATCGAGCAGCGATGGCTCGCCGCCTTTGCCGCCACGCATCTGGAAAATAAGAAAGCTGAGCGCCAGAAACAGGCCGCCGAGAATATAAAGATATCGCCCTTCGATCAGGACGATGCCCATGAGCTGTAGGTTGAAAAGCTGGTTGACCACCAGCACCAACGAAAAGAGCGTGCCGAGCACCACGACCCAGCGCGCGGGGCCTGCGATGCGCTCTGCCGGGGTTTCGCCATCAATAGCAACTTGTTCGATCCCCTTGGTGTTGGAGGACGCGTTGGTGGTATCGGACATGGGAATACTCTTATCTGGATGCATTACAGGGAAACCCGGCCGGCCCAGAGACCGGCCGGATCTATCAGTGCAGCATCATTTAGAAAACGATGGTGAAACCGCCTGCTTTCAGGGCCTCGCGGCGCGCTGCCGCCCAGGCTGCTTCGAGATCGTCAGGATTGGAAGCAATCGTGGCTTCCCAAGCCGCAATCAGCGCTGCCTGACGTGCGACCAGCCCATCGTTATGCGCTTGCGCATCATCGGACCATGCACCCACTTCGGTGAAATAACGGATCGCGCCATCATGGTAGGGAACAACCCATTTCATGTTTTGCTTGTCCAGCGCCCAACCGCCGATGCCGGGCGAATTACCGTCATAGGCCGGGAAAAGCTCGACCATTGCTTTGGTCATGTTGTAGACAAGCTCTTCGTCCGCTGCGGCCATAGCTGTCAGAACGGGATAAGCATAGCCTGCACCTTGGTAGCCGTCAGTGCCGTCGATGGTGGCTCCGACAGACGCGAGGTTTGTCTTGAAGAAGGGTGCGATACTCTGCAAGCGGCCAAGCGCTTCGGCATCATCAGGATCGACCGGGGGCCAGAACAGCCCGCGCGGGCCTGCCTCTGCTTCATAGGCTTTGCCGGAGTTCGTGGAGGCGAAAGCCGCATCGACCTGACCCTCGATCAGACCTGTCCAGCTGGCGCCGAAACCGCCGAAATCAACCCGCTCGACGTCATCCCATGTAAGACCGCCGTAAGCGAGATAGGCTTCGGTGTTTACGTTGAGCGCGGGCGCACCAACAATATAGGCCACGCGTTTGCCCTTGAGATCGGCATATGTCTCGATCCCCAGATCACCGGCCACACCGACCGACAGGTTGATCGCGCCGCCGTTATTGGCCATCAGCACGCGAATAGGCTGCGGGCCCCAGTTTTCGGCGCCGAAGTCAAACACGCCTTCCTGTGCCATGTAGCTGCCACCCACACCGGTCGCGGAAAATTCAACGCGGCCCTGGCGCAGCGGCTCAGTGCGCGAGACATCGTTCTTGCCCGGCAGCACGCGCAGATTGACGCCCGCCGCATCCTGCAAAGCAGCACCGATGGCGACCGCTTGGTTGTAGCCGGCCGAGCCGGTGTCATAGGCTGTCCAATTGAGTTGTTTCGGCAAAACAATGTCCTGCGCCATCGCCATACCGGACGAAAGACCCAGCACCGCTACAGTTGTCGTGAAATAGTTCATATTTTCCTCCCAAAAATTAAAACCTCGCCGCGTCGCATGCGGAAGGTTCGGCCCGGCGGTTATGACATTTAGTGAAACGCCATTCCGCCCTGTGGAACCAAGGTATGGAGGATTGATCTTAGGTGTCAACAAAGCTTCGAGGTTTATCGCGCGCTTTGTGTAGGGATTTTGCCTGTTTGGCCCCGCAGCACGCCTTCGACGGTGACACAGGGGAGCCGAATTCCGGCGCTCTTCCCCCCAAAGCCGGACAGATTCAATTCAAGGTAGTGTCAGACCTCAATAATAGCCGGATCCCGACAAGCGACATGAAGAAGGCCTTGACGCTAGACGCGACCACCTTGGGCGGCACACGTGCAACCTAAGCACCACGCCAACTGTGGGGATGGATTTCTGATTACCCGTGATCTTTGTGTCGATAATTGCGTCAAAGGTGAAATGTTGTCGCAAGGCCCACTCCATCAACAGACAAGGTCTTATCTTGCCCGATTTTCGAGCTTGTTCAGAATGCAAAAGCGACAGCTTAAAATGCAGAAATTGAAAACCCGCAGTGCTGGCGCAAGATGACTTCCCAGACCCATCCTTTAATCGCGCTGTGGGATGCATCGGCACCGATGATAGAGCGGCCCAGTTTCGAAAATTCATGGGTTATCCGGCCATCGCCTCATCCGACTTCGAGGATGTGATGATCGCGACCGATCCATCCGTCGTCCAGCGTGGGCTTGATTTCAGGCGGGAGTGCGGCGTTTAGCCAAAAGGCGTTCATCTTCGGAGGAGCCCATCTTGCACCCCAAATGACACGGCGGCTCAGCGGGATGGTGTGTTTTTCGCTTTGATCCAGTTCGCTGTCATCCATGTACTGTCTGTTCTATGGCTATTTCTGTTCCAAAGCATCACAGATCGGTTGCTAGGCCTGAAGCCAAGGTCAAGGCGGGAGACACTGAACGAGCAAGTGCAAGCTTATGTTGTTTGCAACATCGGTCAATTAAGAATGTGAAATTTGGGGTCGAACCAACTTATACATTGGCTAGGAGCAAATTGGATGCACTGGAGCGGCTCTGATCAGTCTCGGACAGACGTTACAGCCCCTCCAGACTACAGGAAGAGGCGAAAGAGGAAGGTCGCAGCACGCGCATATTGAAGAAGAAACATCGCAGAAGCGGCCATGGCACAAGATCTATGTCGGTATCGACGAATAAGCGCTGACTGTTCAAGCCGTTGAGATCAATCGAAGCCAGATCGGAGATGTAACGATGCTACCTCACCTGCTCAGCCAATTCCCCGCTAACGAAGATTTGGGAGCGTCCCTGCCGACGGTGCCTGTGATACCAGCAAATGCTCTGACGCCCTCGCTGACTGTGATGCAAATACTGTCATCTCATCCCGCAAAAACGCCAAGCCGTGGGATACCGCTACCGCAGGGAAACCGACCAGAAAAGAGGCCCTGCGACCGTCAAAATGTCTCCGCAATACAATCTGGACAATCTGGCGAAACTGTAGCGGATACCTCCGTCAAAAGCTGCATCGAGACCAACACTCACTGTGTGAAACTGCTGTTCCAGCGCCTCATGGCGAGGAACTCTGACCGACAGGTCGCGGGACGTAAAGTCCGCGTCACCATTTTGAACCGCAGCACCGCACGTTGCATACCCGTCACAGAGAACCTCAGGCTATCGGCAATGAACGCACAGTCCCGCGAAGGTCGACGTCATGTGACTGTCAAGATCCAAGCATGCCCGCCGCGACGCACTGCGTCAGATCAACGGGTCTGCGCTTCAAGAACTAACCCAACTATCTTGCACTTTATGTGTCCAAAATCGCATCCGAAAGCATAGGCTTTAAAAAAATATGAAATTAAACCAAGAGCCCGTTTTATGAAACTGGCGGACAAACAGGCCGCCATAGCCTATTCCGGCTACTTCCAGAAGAAGCCCGTCAGTACCTTGTAAATATAGCAAATATCCCCTTTCTATGTCCGGTGAAATCCGGCATATTCCCCCTTAATCCGCTGCACGGTGGGGGATATCTTGGGGGATAGGCTGTGGCAGACATTGGAATACGGAAACCGCAAAAGGCGCTGACCGCACGCTTCGTCGAAACAATCGCAGATCCGGGCAAGTACTTTGACGGGCACGGGTTATTCCTTCGGGTGCGCCCGAACGGTGCAAAGCAATGGGTGCAACGGATCACCATTCGCGGCAAGCGCAGCGAAATCGGTTTAGGCAGCCCCCCTGCCATTCCGTTGGCAACCGCGCGCAAACTGGCACTAGAGCATCGCGGCACAGCGATGGGCGGTGGCGACCCCTTGGCGGATCGTCGCAAAGCAGCGGTTGTGCTGACATTCGATGATGCCGTTGAACGCTATCTTGCCAACAAACTGGATGAATTCCGGAACGATAAACACCGCAAGCAATGGCGCTCGACGCTCGACACCTACGCAAACCCGATACTTGGGCCGATGCGCGTCAGCGAAGTCACCATGCAGGACGTTCTGCGCGTGCTGGAACCGATATGGCAGACCAAAACCGAAACCGCGAAACGTTTGCGCGGGCGGATCGAGAACGTTCTATCTTGGGCTGCTGTGGCCGGATACCGGACCGGCGACAATCCGGCGCGGTGGAAAGGCAACCTTGCCGAAATCCTCCCTAAACCATCCAAGGTGACGAAAGGTAGTAATCATCCCGCATTGGCACTGGGCGATGTGCCGGTGTGGTGGCACAGCCTTGGCCAGCGCGATGGGATGGCGGCGCAGGCCTTGCAATTCCTGACCCTTACCGCTTCACGCTCTGGCGAAGTGCGCGGCATGACTTGGGATGAATTGAACCTTGGCCGCGATGAAGGATCAGGCGCACGCACGCTTGCGACACCCGCGACAACTGCGACATGGACGATACCGGCGTCCCGCATGAAAGCCGAGCGGGAACATCGCGTACCCCTGACACCGCAGGCCGTTGAAATCCTGCGCGCCCTGCCCCGCATGGCAGATAGCCCCTATGTATTTTTCGCACCGCGCGGCGGGATGCTGTCGGATATGTCCATATCCGCAGTCATGCGCCGGATGCAGGAAAGCGAAGTGAAAGCAGGACACGAAGGCTTTATAGATCCGCGCAATAAACGCCCAGCAGTACCGCATGGGCTGCGCTCGACCTTTCGCCAATGGGCGGCGGAGCAAGGCTTTCCCCGCGAAATTGCCGAAATCGCGCTTGCCCATTTCATCGGATCTGATGTGGAGCGCGCCTATCAGCGCAGCGACATGCTGGAAAGGCGAAGGGCGATGATGACGGCATGGGCGGGCTTTCTCTGCGGCCATGTCTTCTCGGATAGCAATGTGACGATGCTGGCATGAGCTCAAAGATTAGCCCTGTCGTCCTTGCATTGCTTCAGCATGACGAGCGTTCAGCGTTGGCCGCAGCGGAGGAAGGAAACCCAGAAAAGCTGGCAATGTTCGTCATCGATAGGGGCGTACTAGAAACGATGGAAGCGCGTGAATTCATAGCTTCGCGCCTGCGCGGCGAACCTAAAAAACGCGGCAACAAGCGAACATCGGCTCAACGCTGGCGTGACTATACGTTCTTAAGAGCCTGCGAAATGATTCAGAAATTGCTTGATTGCTCAGAATATGCTGCGATTAAAGCGATGCTTGAGGAAGAGCCTAGATGGAATGAAGAAACCATTAAGAGCACTATCCGTCGCGCCAAGGCGGACCTTAAATCGACCCGTTGAAAGTTTAGGGTGAGCATATCGCGGTTTTGCTCAACTTATATTAGATCGACTTCAAAGCCATCCTTACCTGAGGCCGTAGCAGTCCCGCTGCGTCCTTTCGGAAAGGAACCAAGATGGCCGATACACTCCTCCGCCGCCCAGTCGTGGAAACACTCACGGGGCTTTCACGCAGTACAATTTATGAATGGATGAAGCGCGGGGAATTCCCGCAGCCTGTCAAACTTGGCGCACGTCTGGTCGCGTGGCGCGAAGCCGATGTCATTGCGTGGATAGAATCCCGCGAAACTAAGGCCGCTTGATATGAGCGGTAAAAACGAAGTGGCCCGGAACCTGCGTCAACAGGAACCGGGCCGGGTAGATAGCCATGAAAACGCGGCCGATACCCAAATCATAGCACAACGCAAACCATCGCGCCACAACGGCGGCATAACCTACACCGTCAAAACGACCGGCGGCGACACTTTCCGCATTGTCGTCTCTGGCCGCGTGCGCTGGGCACTCGACCAGTTGTGCGCAGCGGGCTTGGCGGGCTGCACACCTATCGAAAATCCCGCCCCCCGCTGGAGCGCCTATATCTTTGACCTTCGCGGCATCGGTATCGAGATCGAAACCATCCATGAGCTGCACGAAGGCGAGTTTGCAGGCACCCACGGGCGCTATGTGCTGCGCTCGACCGTAACGCGCGGGATGCAAGGGGGTGCGCTATGACCAGACTGCAAATCCTCTATCTGCGCCGCCTGCACGGTTTGACCGAAGCACAGGCGCACGCCTTGGCTGTACTGATCTGGGGGGCTTCGTGATGGATGCAAAGCACCTGACCCAAACCCTTCGCGGAAAATGGTATGGCCGCTATGGCAGCGCACCGTGCCCGGTGTGCCAGTGTGAGGGACGAAAGGCACAGAACGCCCTGACCTTGGCCGATGGCACCGGCGGCAAGCTACTGTTGAATTGCAAGAAGGGCTGCTGCGATTATCGCGACATTGCGACAATGGCAGGCGTCACGCAGGGCACCTACACCCCGCCGGATCTGGCAGTCATCGCCGAGCGCGCAGCAGACCAGCGCAAGGATGATGCAAAGCGTGCGCAGCAGGCGCAGCGGCTCTGGACGGGCGCACAGCCTGTCGCTGATACGGTCGCTGAAAGCTATCTGAGGGGGCGGGGCATTACCTGCCGCCTTCCAGACACTCTGCGCTTTGATCCGCAGTGCTGGCACGCGAGTGCCAAACGCTTGCCCGCTCTTGTGGCGCTGGTGGAGGGCGGCGCAGGCTTCGCGGTACATCGCACCTATCTGCGCGCCGATGGCAGCGGCAAGGCCGATGTGACGCCCCCCAAGATGATGCTGGGCGCGGTGCAGGGCGGCGCTGTCCGCCTGTCTGACGGCGCTGGGCCGCTGGTGGTAGCGGAGGGCATCGAGACTGCGTTGAGCCTGTCCAGCGGGCTGTTGCGCACCCCTGCGACTGTCTGGGCGGCGCTATCCACTTCGGGCCTTCGCGGGCTGCACCTGCCGGATGCGCCTGGGCGTTTGACCATCGCACCCGATGGCGATGCAGCAGGCCGTGCAGCGGCGCAGGCATTGGCGACACGCGCGCACGGTATGGGGTGGCAGGTATCGCTATTGCCTGCCCCTGACGGGCGCGATTGGAACGATATTATGACCGGAAAGGGGGCCGCATGATGCAGGTTCTTCCAACACCATCACCTTTCACGCCCGAAGGGCCGCAACCGCTCTTGCGCGAAATTGCAGCCGGTGCGGATTATCCTGTGCAAGCACTCGGGCCGCTGGTCGACGCCGCGCAGGCGGTGCAGGGCATGACGCAGGCACCGCTGGCAATCCCTGCTGCATCGGCGCTGGCCGTGGCATCGCTGGCCGTGCAGGGCTTCGCGGATGTGGAGACACTTGGCGGCGCGCGGGCGCTGTCGCTGTACCTGCTGACCATCGCAGGCAGTGGCGCACGCAAATCCAGCTGCGATGCGCCGCTTATGGCGTCCCTGCGGGCATATGAGCGTGAACAGGGCAAAGCCCAGCGCGATGATATGCAATCATGGATCAACGCGCAGGCACTTTGGAAAGGCGAGCGCGACCGGATACTTAATGAGGCCAAACGCGGCAAAGGAGAAAAGAAAGCAGCCGCGCGTGCGGATCTGGATGCGCTGGGCGCAGAACCGGCGGCTCCCCCGTCTGCTGACAGGACAGTGACGGAACCGACATTTGAGGGGCTGACCCGCTTGTTTGCGACCGGCCAGCCGTCCCTTGGCATCTTCAGCGACGAAGGTGGGCAGTTTTTGGGCGGGCACGCCATGAACTCGGAAAACCGTCAAAAGACACTGGCTGCATTGAACGACTTGTGGATGGGCAACCCTATCCGGCGCACCCGCTCTGGTGATGGACATTCTACGTTGTTCGGGCGTCGGCTGGCAGTGCATCTTATGGTGCAGCCCGGCGTGGCGCGCGGTTTTATGGCTGATCCGATGGCAGCGGATACCGGCTTTCTGCCCCGTTTTCTGATCTGTGAGCCGCCCAGCACCATCGGCACACGGCTGCACGCAAACGCGCGCCGCGATGATGGCGCACTTGACCGCTTCGGGGCACGCCTGCGCGACATCCTCGAAACGCCCATGCCGATGGAACCCGACACCTGCGAATTGCAACCGCGCAGGCTACCGCTGTCGGATGGCGCGCGGGCGCTGTTGGTCCGCTATGCTGACACGGTAGAGGCGGCGCAGGCACCGGGCGGTAATCTGCACCGCCTGCCGGGGTATGCTAGTAAATCCGCAGAACAGGCGGCCCGCATTGCAGGCGTGCTGACGCTGTGGCGCGACCTGCACGCGCCCGAAGTGACCCCCGCAGATATGGGCAACGGCATCGCCTTGGCGCAGTTTCATTTGTCAGAAGCGGTGCGGCTGGCCGATGCGGCAACCGTGTCTGTTGAAATCGACCGGGCCGAAGCCCTGCGCAAGTGGATGCTGGAGGGATGGACAGAGCCGGAAATCATGGTGCGCGATGTTGTGCGCCTTGGCCCGAACGCCCTGCGTGAAAGCCCGAAGGCGCGCGCAGCTCTCGCCCTACTGGAGCGGCACGGCTGGATTGTACCCCTTGACCCCGGCACGCTTGTGCGCGGTGCTGCGCGGGCGGAAAGCTGGCGTATCGTTAAGGGCAGCGCGCATGTGGTTTGATGTGCAGCAGGCGTTGAGCGAAATCGAGGGGGACACGCCGTCCCCTTCGGTGCAGCCGCCAGTGCAGCATCCGGAACCAATGGCTGCGCCCCGTGTCGCGGTTGTCGCGAGTGTCGCAACACCCCTCGCCCAGATTGCCGAATTTGTACCGGACCCAGATGCGCTCCGCCCGCACGGCACCAGCTTAGACGGACGCCCCCGAACATGGACGGGCCGTGTTGTGTCGCTGGCTGTGTGGCGGATGCTAACGGAGTGGGAACGGCACGGGCCAAAGGGCCAGCACTGGAACGGTTTAACGAGACAATGGGAAACCCCGGAAGGAACGGACGATGGCTAAAACTGAGGTAACAAGTATAGCGATACAAAATAAATCGGACCAAAACCGGAAACCGCCTAAAATGAGAATGGTAGAATCTGAAAAAAATGTTGTGATTTTAGAAATTCACGGGGACATTGCGCGCTTAAACCAAGTCACGGACAACCTGAGCGTTACAACCGGGTTGGTAAATCAGATTGCAAAGCTCGGGACGCAGGACCGCAACATAGACGAAGAGGCTTCAAACTTCGCGCTGGGCTTTGTCGATGCGATGGAACCTAGAGACGCAGCCGAAGCGCTGTTACTTACGCAGATGGCTGCGATTCACCAAACAACAATGATGATGGCGCAACGCATGAATCGCGTTGAGAACATCCCGCAACAGGACGCAGCAGAACGTGCCTTAAACAAGCTAGGGCGCACTTACTCCACGCAGATGGACGCGTTGAAGCGATATCGAAGCAAAGGGCAAATAGTACGCGTCGAGCGTGTTACGGTCGAACCGGGCGCACAGGCTGTTATTGGCAACGTCAATCATGGGGGGAGGGACGATTGCGATACGTGACACTTACCCCTTGCACTGTGCTTTTGTGGAAGCAAAGAACCTCGACAAATTGCGCATCTCATCACATCCTATGACGGCAAACTGTAAAAAGGCGCAGGTATGGAAAAAATTGATTCACGGACAGACGAAGAACGCATTTTTGATTTAGAGGCACGAATAGAGAAGCAAGAGGCTCGAATAGAAGGGCTTGTAGAGTCATTGGCGTTTCTGGTGATGGCTCATGTTGCTTGCCACAATGATGCAAGAGTGCCTATGAGAATTGCTCAACATCGCTCCCATGACTTCAGGCAAGCGCGGGCGGGCGGCACACGGCGGATAGATGCTGTTTTTTTCGAATCTCGTGGCGGCCTATTCCAAGATTTACTAAACCAAATTCGCGAATCTGACTTCCTCCGTACTTATTGGATTCGCAGCATTTTTCCCAAGCGCGACGAAAAAAGGCTGAAAAGGATTGAGCGCATCGAAGCCAGTTTAGCCAAATGCGCGGAAGAACAATGAAAATGCATTTCGCCCCAAGATGCACAGCAAAATCAAAACGCAGCGGTTTGCCTTGCAAAAGCCCGGCGGTGCGCGGCTGGGCTGTTTGCCGGATGCACGGTGCAGGCGGTGGTGCAAAGCCCGGTAAGGCGCATCCTGCTTGGCGGCACGGCTTGAGGGGGCAGGAATGGATCGAGGCTAGGGCAAAGATGAACGAGTTGATGAAAGAGGCCCGCGAAATCGAGCGCATTCTCCGGGGCGGCGCGACGTGAAGTATATCGCGTAAAACCTTTGCAGCCTTTTGGATTACAATTTATTTGCTACCCACCAAAAAGACCGAAATAAAAATTAGGCATCCCGCAATAATCTTAAGTAGCAAAACCGCTTGATTTTGATTTTTATCGAGGCGGTCCATCCGCGTCAAAGTCATAGCAAGAAGCCGGGTAGCTTTTGCCGCTTCTTCCGCCACAAAGTGTCCATCCCTTGTAGGAAGCTCATAGAGGTGCCATTCGTTTCGAACCTCATTCCGTGCCATGTCACATTGATTTTCAATCTCTTCGCGAAGATTTAAGTCCATGTTATCCCTTTATCTAACTGTTCGTTCATGTTTTCCGGACAAAAATATCTTGTCTGCACAGCCTGACGGCAGCAGCACTAACATGTGCGAACCTGCGTACTTTTAGCAACGATATTGCACGGAAGCACTTAAAGCTAATCAAAGACCGCACCATGATTGCAATTGACCGGCGCGGCTTTGCCATGATCCGCGAAATTCCGATACGATCCGCTGCAGAGTGGGGGATAAAGTGGGGGATGCGATTTCAGCTAATCTAGCAAAAACAATCGGTTAAAGGCGGTAAATGGCGGAGAAACAGGGATTCGAACCCTGGGAACCCTTTAGAGGCTCAACGGTTTTCGAAACCGTCCCGTTCGACCACTCCGGCATTTCTCCGCGGGGATCTTGGTGTGCCTCCTAATTGGATTTTGGATGTGGAGCAAGACGGTTTGTGCACATCTTTGCCAACGGCGGGAATTCGCATTGCAGCGCCACACGGACGCGCTATTTTACGGTCGTAAACTGAAAAGGACTTCACATGCATCTTATACGCCACGCGCTCATGATTCCTGTCATCGCTATGATGCTGGGGTCCGGCGCGCTGCCCGCCACGGCGCAGACGAAGACGCCAGACCGTGACAGCCTTGAACAATTCCTCGAAGTGACGGGATTTGACGTCGCTCTCGAAAGCATCCGCCTCTCCGCAGATGCAGCGCCGCAGATGCTGGGGCTGGCTGCGGACGATTTCGGCTCCGAATGGAAGCGGCTGGTCTCCGAGGTTTTCAGCTCTCAGATGATGCACGATATGGCGCTCGATATGCTCGAGCAAACGCTGCCCGATGATCTGCTCCAGCATGCTGTCGACTTCTACGCCTCAGATCTGGGAACAAGGCTCGTCGTGGCGGAAAACACATCCCATATGATCGAAGAGGATGGGCTGAAATCCGAAAGCGGGAGCCAAATCCTCGAAGGTCTGACCCGCATCGGTTCAGAGCGTGTGGCAATTCTCGAACGGCTTAACGCCGCCAGCGGTAGCGAGGAGAGCTCATTGCGCTCCATTCAGGAGGTCCAGATCCGCTTTTTGATGGCCGCTGCGGGCGCTGGCGTGATCGAGCTCCAAATGGACGAGCCCGATCTGCGCGAGGCGATGCGCTCCCAGCAAGACGAGCTGCGCACCAGCCTGCGCCGGAGCGCGCTCGAGGGCGCCGCCTACACGTATCAGCCCTTCTCGGACGACGAGATGATCGCCTATGCCGAAGCGCTCGAGCATCCAGACATGCAACAAGTCTACGAGCTGATGAATGCCGTTCAATACGAGATTATGGCAAACCGGTTCGAGGCCGTCGCCGACCGTCTGCGTGTGATGCAACCTAGTCAGGATCTGTGATGCGGGGCCTGCTTGCCGCCTGTCTGGTCCTGCTGACAGCTCTTCCCCTATGGGCCGGTGCGCGCCACACCGTTTTAATGGATGTGCTGCAAGTGCGCGAGCTGAGCCGGATCCTGCAGGCGGAGGGCGTCGCGTTCGGTGACACGCTCAACCGTGACTGGCTCGGCGGGCAGGGGGGGCCGGCATGGTCAGGCCAGGTGTCCCGGATCTATGACGCGGAGCGGATCGCCGAGGGGATCCGAGCCGGGCTTGAGCCAGCGCTAAAGGGGGACGAGTTGGAAGACGTGATCACGTTCTTCGCTTCCGATCTCGGTTCAAAGATCATTACGCTGGAAAACTCTGCGCGTGAGGCCATGGCCGACGATCAGGTGGAGCAGGAAGCGCGAACGCGATTTGCAGTGCTGCAAGACGGTGACGACGCCCGCATCGAGCAGATCAACCGCATGATAGACACGGGCGATCTGATCAACCGCAACGTTACTTCCGCGCTCAATTCCAACTACCAGTTTCTGCGCGCACTGGTGGATGGCGATGTCTACGCGATGAGCGATACTGAAATTCTGGAGGATGTTTTATCCGAGCGCGAGGAGATCACGGCCGATACCACCAGCTGGCTCGGCGCCTTCATGACGCTCGCTTATAGCCCGCTTACCATCGACGAGCTTACACGCTACGCCGATTTTGCGGCTACACCGGGCGGGACAGCGCTGAACTCGGGGCTTTTTGCCGGATTTGATCCGCTCTACGAGGATATTTCCTATGCTTTGGGGCGGGCGATGGCGCTAAACATGGCCGCGGAAGAGCTTTAGCGCGCGGCACCGGTGGGCCAAGGAATGCCTCACCCGAAAATTCCGGACCATTGGCATAAAACCCCCCATTTACGAAGCAAAGCGCCTTGACTTAGCACCCCAATGGCTGGATAAGCCGTCAACCCGACGGTGCATTGCCCCGTTCGGGTCTATTTTTTAATGACGCCCAAAGGGCGCGCTGTTCGAGGTGGACACAGAGACACTCTGGTCCGGAACACCCGTAACGGGGACCGTAGAGCGCGGAAGATGCAAAGGAAGACCTATGTTTGCGGTCCTGAAAACAGGCGGTAAGCAATATAAAGTACAGGCGGGCGATATGCTGCGCGTGGAACGTATTGCGGCCTCCGCCGGTGAGACTGTTCAATTCAACGAAGTGCTGATGCTGGGCGGCGATACGCCGACCGTCGGCGCGCCCCTGATCGACGACGCAGGTGTACAAGCCGAAGTGGTCGACCAGATCAAAGGCGAGAAAGTCATCCACTTCGTCAAGCGTCGCCGGAAGCACTCTTCCAAGCGCACCAAAGGCCACCGCCAAAAGCTGACCCTTGTGAAGATCACCGAGATCCTCGCGTCGGGCGCCGGTAAATCCGGTATCGCAGCCGCTGTTGGTACGGGTTCCGTGTCTGCCGCTGCCGTTGCGGCGATCACAGGTAAATCCGTGGATGCACCCGTGAAGAAAGCCAAGAAAGCGAAAGCCGCCGCTCCTGTCGAGACGGCAGCAAAGGAAGAGGGCCCTAAGGCTGCAAAGCCTGCGGCAAAGAAAGCCTCGAAAGCGGAAGGCGATGATCTGTCGCAAATCTCCGGCGTTGGCCCGGTGATCGTTGGCAAATTGAATGCTGAAGGCATCACAACCTTCGCACAGATTGCTGCGTGGACCGATGCGGATGTCGAAGCGATTGAAGAGAAACTGTCGTTCAAAGGTCGTGTGGGTCGTGAAGACTGGATCGCACAGGCCAAAGATCTGGCAAAAGGCTAAGGAGAGACCTAATGGCACACAAAAAAGCAGGCGGCTCATCCCGTAACGGACGCGACTCAGCTGGTCGTCGTCTTGGCGTAAAGAAATACGGCGGCGAGCTCGTCATTCCCGGCAACATCGTCGTCCGCCAGCGCGGCACGAAATTCTGGCCTGGCGAGAATGTCGGCATGGGCAAGGATCACACCCTGTTCGCGACCGTCGAGGGCAACGTTCAGTTCCACAAGGGCCTGAAAAATCGCACATTCATCTCCATCGTACCGGTAGCGGAAGCTGCTGAATAAGCCGTACCCGTTGGATGATGCAAAGTCAGGGATCGGCGGAAACGCCGGTCCTTTTTTGTATTTTACCGCCACCCAAAACAGAGCCACCGCACCAGAAGGGAGTGGTCCATGATCATCGAGACCCGCATGCCCGCTCTTTTGACTGTACTGCGCGCATGAGCATTCCAATTCTGCCCCTGGTGGTGTTTGCCGCCTCGCAGGTCGGCTCACCCGGTCCTGCGAATATGGCAATGCTAGCCACTGGCGCGCGCTTTGGCTTTCGAGCAGCGCTGCCTTTTGTGCTGGGTGTGGCGCTGGGAAAACAGCTCATTATCTGGCCCATCGGGTTCGGCTTGATGGAGTTGGCAGAGGCGGCACCGCTGGTCTTTACCGCGCTAAAATATATCTCGGCTGCCTATATAATCTGGCTGGCATGGAAGGTTGCGAACTTGCGGTTGGGGCAGGGCGATCCTGCCGCGACCGTCCCCGGCTTTGTGGCCGGGCTGATCGTGCATCCGCTCAACCCCAAGGCCTGGGCGTTGATCATCGGCAGTTTCACCGCCTTTGTCGGCCCTGACGTTCCCACATTTACCGCAACGGCCACGGTTGCGGCGGTCCTGCTGGCCTGTCAGCTGGTCCTGCATCCACTCTGGGCCTATGGCGGCAGTGCCATCGCGCACAGCGTTGCGGGTACCCACGCCGAGCCTTATCTGATGTGGACACTTGCAATACTGACCGTCGCATCCGTTCTTTTCGTCCTATTCCCCGGAGGATCCTGACCATGGCTGCACTGCTGGAGCAGACCACACTCTTTACCGAGCGCTTTTGCCTGCGCCCTGTGCGCCTGTCCGATCTGACGCGGATCGAGCACTATGCAGCAGACATCCGTCTTGCGATGAATACCTCCCGCATTCCGCATCCACTTCCACCCGGTGTGATCGCCGCTTTCATCGAGCGTGCGATGGCCCGCGACCGCGAGGAAGAGGTCTGGGTGATAGACGGTGGTGCAAATCACGGCGAAGAGGTCATGGGCGTGATCAGCCTCACAAAGCTGGACCGCAACCAATCCGAAGTCGGCTACTGGGTGGCTCCTCCGTTCTGGAACACCCATCTGGCCTCGGACGCCGTGCAGGCGCTCGTCGCCGGAAATCCGCTGAACAACGATGCTATGTTCGCCTCCGTCTTCCATGACAATCCCGCCTCTGCCAAGGTACTCACGAACGCGGGCTTCGCCTATCTGGGCGACGCCGAAATCTTCTGTCTCGCGCGCGGCGCCACGGTGCCGACCTGGACCTACAGCCTCAAACTGCGGTAACCGCTTAGGATATAAAATGAAGTTCCTCGATCTTACCAAAGTCTACATTCGCTCCGGTGCAGGTGGCGGCGGCTGTGTCTCGTTCCGGCGGGAGAAATACATCGAATATGGCGGTCCTGACGGCGGTGACGGCGGCGGCGGCGGCTCGGTCTGGGCAGAAGCCGTCGACGGGCTCAACACCCTAATCGATTTTCGCTACCAGCAGCATTTCTTTGCCAAAAACGGCCAGCCCGGCATGGGCAAGCAGCGCACTGGGAAGGACGGTGACGACATCGTTCTGCGCGTGCCCGTGGGCACCGAGATACTCGACGAGGACGAGGAGACGGTCATCTTCGACATGACCGAGTTGGGCCAGCGTGTCGAGCTTGCGCGCGGGGGCAACGGTGGCTGGGGCAACCTGCATTTCAAATCCGCCACCAATCAGGCACCGCGCCGCTCAAATCCCGGTCAGGACGGGGTGGAGCGCACGCTCTGGCTGCGTCTCAAGCTCATCGCCGATGTGGGGCTCCTGGGGCTGCCCAATGCAGGCAAGTCGACCTTTCTGGCTGCCACGTCGAATGCACGTCCCAAAATCGCCGATTATCCCTTCACCACACTGCACCCCAATCTGGGCGTCGTGGGCGTGGACAATGCCGAATTTGTCGTCGCCGACATTCCTGGCCTCATCGAGGGCGCACACGAGGGGCGCGGCCTCGGTCACAGGTTTCTGGGCCATGTGGAGCGCTGTGCTGTGCTTTTGCATCTGGTTGACGGAACGTCCGAGACTGTCGTGGAGGACTACCAGACCATCATAGGTGAGCTGGAGGCCTATGGCGGGGATCTGGCCAACCGGCCGCGCATCACAGTGCTAAACAAGATTGACGCTATGGATAAAGAACAGCGCGCAAGCGCTTACGCTGATTTGAAAAAAGCTTGTCCCGGTCCGGTTATGCAGATGTCTTCCGTGGCCAAGATCAATACCGTGGAGGTGCTGCGCGCCCTGCGCAGCGAGATCGACGACGACCGGATCCGTCAGAAGCCTGCCGAGGAGGAAGCACCTTGGCAGCCCTGACATCCGCAAAGCGCCTCGTGGTCAAGATCGGCTCGGCACTGTTGGTCGACCGCGCCACTGGCAGCCTGCGCGCCGACTGGCTGGCCTCATTGGCGCAAGATGTCGGTTGGCTCAAAGGGCAGGGAACTGACGTGGTTCTCGTCTCGTCGGGGTCTATCGCGCTGGGGCGCGGTGTGCTGAACCTCGGCCTTGGCCCACTGCCCCTCGAGCAATCACAGGCCGCCGCAGCCGTGGGTCAGATCCGGCTCGCCCGCGCCTATGAGGAAGTGCTGGGTCCCCACGGGATCACGACTGCGCAGGTCCTCGTCACGCTGGAGGACAGCGCAAATCGTCATCGATATCTCAACAGCCGTGCCACGCTCGAGACGCTGCTGGGCTTCGGTGCCGTGCCCATTGTGAACGAGAATGATACGGTCGCCACTGACGAGATCCGCTTTGGCGACAATGACCGCCTCGCCGCCCAGATCGCGGTGACTGTGGGTGCGGACCAGCTGGTGTTGCTTTCGGATGTGGACGGTTTCTATAACGCCAATCCTTCGGATGACCCGACGGCCACACGCTTCGACGTGATTGACCGGATCACCCCGCAGATCGAGGCGATGGCCGGCGATGCTGGATCCGGTCTCAGCAAGGGCGGCATGAAAACCAAGCTCATGGCGGCAAAAACGGCTGTCTCGGCCGGTTGTGCCATGGCCATCGCCGAAGGTTTCGTGATGCGCCCGTTGCAGGCACTCGCGCAGGGTGCGAACGCCACATGGTTTACCCCCCAGACCGATCCACAGGCCGCGCGGAAAGGCTGGATCAATGCGATGAAGCCGATCGGCAGTGTGACCCTCGACGCAGGCGCTGTCGCTGCGTTGGGGCGCGGTAAAAGCTTGCTGCCCGCCGGGATCACCGCCGTTTCAGGCAGTTTCGAGCGCGGTGATGCCGTGGCGCTCCTGGGGCCGGACGGGGCAGGGATCGGCTCCGGCCTTGCCCGCTATTCAGCCGCAGAAGCGAGCCTGATCAAAGGGCACCAAAGCGCCGAGATCGAAGCGTTGCTGGGTTATCCGGGGCGCGCAGCGCTGATCCACCGCGATGATATGGCTTTGTGAGGAGACGGACATGACAGAGATTTTGAACCTGATGGCAGATATCGGCGCCCGCGCGAAAGCGGCCGCAACCGTTCTCGCGACTGCCAGCGCCGAGCGCAAACGCGCGGCCCTGATTTCAGCCGCCGACGCGGTCTGGAAAAACCGGGCAGCGATCCTCGAGGCCAATGCGGAGGATATGGAGTACGGCACGAAAAAGGGACTGACGCCCGCACTGCTTGACCGCCTGAAGCTTGACGAGGCCCGCTTGCAGGGCATAATCGACGGGCTGCGCGCGATCGCGGCGCAGGACGATCCCGTAGGCGAGATACTGGCGGAATGGGACCAACCCAGCGGGCTGCACATCAAACGCGTGCGCACGCCCTTGGGCGTGATCGGCGTGATCTACGAGAGCCGCCCCAACGTGACCGCCGATGCTGGTGCCCTGTGCCTCAAGGCGGGCAATGCAGTGATCCTGCGCGGTGGCTCGGAGAGTTTTCATAGCTCGCGCGCGTTGCACGACTGCCTCCAGCAGGGTTTGCGCGATGCGGACCTGCCCGAGGATGCCATCCAGCTGGTGCCGACCCGCGACCGGGCGGCGGTGCAGGCAATGCTGACCATGACCGGCACGATAGACGTGATCGTCCCGCGCGGGGGGAAGGGGCTGGTGGGGCTGGTCCAGCGCGAGGCGCGCGTGCCGGTTTTCGCCCATCTCGAAGGCATAGTGCACATCTATATCGACAAGGAAGCCGACCCAGAGAAAGTGCTCAAAGTCGTGCTGAACGCCAAAACGCGGCGCACGGGCGTTTGCGGCTCTGCCGAGTGTTTGCTGATCCATAAGGACGTCAGTGCCACCATCGGCACCGGCGTGATCCGCGCACTGATAGATGCAGGCGTGCAGGTGCGCGGTGACGCTGGTCTGCAGAAGATCAATGGCGTGACGGTGGCTGACGAAAGCGACTGGGGTCACGAATATCTGGATATGATCATCGCCGCGCGGGAGGTCGCCGGGCTCGACGAGGCGATGGCGCACATCCGGCGATACGGCTCCAACCACACCGACTGCATCCTCACCGAAGATCCGATCGCCGCGCAGACCTTCCTCAATACGCTCGACAGTGCCATCGTGATGCACAACGCCTCGACCCAGTTTGCCGACGGCGGGGAGTTCGGAATGGGCGCCGAGATCGGCATCGCCACCGGAAAGATGCACGCGCGCGGGCCGGTGGGCGCGGCGCAGCTTACCAGTTTCAAATATCAGGTTACTGGCAATGGAACGGTGCGGGCCTGAATAACAGCTGACCTTTGGTGGGCTATTGTCTCTCAAAAACTGATCGTGATCGTCTCTCCGGCCGTACTTGTCTCGAGCGTGCGTCCCTCATCGGCGGCGATGACAGGCAGCAACCCAAATTGCACATGCGCAGGTCGCAGGTCGTTCGCCGGTGCGCTTGTATCAAGGGCGCCCCACAACTCGTTGTCGATCTTGAATTTATCGGCGTATCCCGTCACCACAATAGCGTCGCCTCTTCGGGCCACTTCGATGCGGCCACCGTAGGGCATGCCGGTTTCCATGCACATCAGTGCCAGAAACGTAAGCCTGATCATCCGGCGCTCCTGCGGCTCCAGCGGCCCCCAGGCCACGCTCAGCCGCGATCCTGCATAAACATCCTTGAGGATCGACGTCACCTCGGGCCGACCCAGCAGCTGGACCCCTGCAGCCCCAAACGCGATGCGGAAGAACCGGATGCGCGCGCTGGCGTTCGTCACACTTTCCGAAATCAACGCCATTTCCGGGCCGAGTGAGGGTACACTCATCTCGATCAGCTCAATCCCGTTGTTGATCGCGCCGATTGGCGATATCAGATCATGGCAGATGCGGCTGCCGATCAACGCGGCGAAAGTGGTGTCTTGGCCCATTGGACTGATCTCCTTGATAGCTAATTTGCAGGTGCGAAACGGCAGACACTGAAACAAGGCAACTATCTAAGGGTAGAGGAAGCAAAACAGGAAACATATGGAAGATTATAACGCGATCTTGACGCCGGGAATGCTGGTTCGGCATCCAGCAATGCCAGATTGGGGTGTGGGGCAGGTACAAAGCAATATTGGCGGCAAACTCACGGTCAATTTCAGGGAAGCGGGCAAAGTCGTGATCGACATCACAAGAATTGCTTTAACGCCCGTCTTCGAGACATAGGCGCCGCTTACGTGCCTATCACTTTGTAATGATATGATCTGTATTCAAGACATCCACCTAAGGTTGAACTGCAAAAGCTTCTCCGCGTTGCCAATTTGCACCGGAATACATACGGCGGTAGCGAACAGATCAAAGCGAGTGCCATGATGCGTCCACACTGCGCGCCCTTTACGGTTAAGCTGGTTGAGACACAGGCGGAGTTGCAGGCGGCGCAGCGGCTGCGCTACGATGTATTCGTACGCGAACTGGGCGGCGGCGGGGATCTGGTCGATCACGATCAAAGGTTGGAGCGGGATCACTTCGACCCTTACTTTGACCATATGATCCTGACCCATACGCCCAGTGCGCAGGTCATCGGCGTCTACCGATTGTTGCGCGGCTGCCGTGCCGAGCGGGCAGGAGGCTTCTACTCCGACAGCGAATACGATCTGAGCCTGCTCAAATCCTCCGGGCGCAGGCTTTTGGAGCTGGGCCGCTCGTGCCTGCATCCAGACTTCCGCGGCGGTACTGCAATGCACTGCCTTTGGGGTGGGCTCGCAGACTATGTGGCAACCCACAGGATCGAGCTGATGTTCGGTGTGGCCAGCTTTCACGGAACCGACACGGACGCGCTGGCGGCACCTTTGTCGATGTTGCACCACCGCCATCTTGCCCCGTCCGCGCTGCGGGTCACGGCGCGGCCGGAGGCGTTCCAGCGGATGGATCTGCTCTGTCCCGACACGCTCGACCGACGCGCCGCCATGCGCGCCGTGCCAAGCCTAATCAAAGCCTATCTGCGTCTCGGCGGCCATGTGGGGGAGGGCGCTTTTGTGGATCACAGGTTCAACACCACAGACGTCTGTCTGATCATGGACACGGCCAGGCTCAACACGCGTCAGGCCAAAATATATACGGGGCATGCATCATGAGCGTGCCCTGGGACAAGGGAAGCCATCCTGACATGCCGAAGCTGCGCATTCTTGATCTAGCGCGGATCGGCTTGCGAGCCGGAGCCTTGTCCGTGCTCGTATTCGGCGGATTGATCATATTAATTGTTTTGCGGGCGATCGAGCGGCCGCTTTTCGGGCAGCACCGCCCGCTCACACCGCACATCACGTGCTTCGTGTGCCGCAATGCGCTACGCATCATCGGGATCGGCTTTCATATCAGCGGAACGCCCATGACAAGACGCGGGGCTGTCGTGGCCAACCACAGCAGTTGGCTTGATATTTTTGCGCTCAATGCAGCCAAACGGATCTATTTCGTCTCGAAATCCGAGGTCGCGTCCTGGCCCGGAATCGGCTGGCTGGCCCGCGCGACGGGCACGGTCTTTATCGAGCGCAATCCGGCGCGCGCGAGGCTGCAAACCGGGATTTTCCGTACCCGCCTGCTTGCAGGGCACAAGCTGTTGTTTTTTCCGGAAGGCACCAGCACCGATGGAATGCAGGTATTACCATTCAAAACAACGCTTTTCGAGGCGTTCTTCGCACCCGAGTTGCGCGAACGGATCGCGGTGCAGCCCGTAGCCGTGATCTACCGTGCGCCGCCCGGCACGGATGCGCGGTTCTACGGGTGGTGGGGAAGCATGGCCTTTGGCACGCATCTGCTGTCCATGCTGGCCCCCGCACGCTCTGGCTCGGTTGAAATAATCTACTGCGCGCCACTGTCCGTGGCAGATTTTGAGAACCGCAAATCGCTCGCCGCGGCGTGTGAAGCGGCAGTGCGCGCAGCCCACACGGGGAGGCTGGCGGTAGCGCCTGCATAAACCTGCATTTACCCTTGCGAAGTGACGCGGGCTGGGGTATCCGCGCCCTACTTCATCCCGCAGTCGGGGATGGGACCGATGGGGAGACATCCCAAAGGTTCCGCCGGTTGGCCCAAATCCTTGGGTCATTCCCCCGACGAGGCTAAACCGGAAAGGTATAACGACATGGCTCTTCCTGAGTTCTCCATGCGCCAACTGCTCGAAGCAGGCGTACACTTTGGTCACCAGACACAGCGCTGGAACCCGCGTATGGGTCCGTACATCTACGGCGCGCGCAACGGCATCCACATCATGGATCTCACGCAAACTGTCCCGATGCTGGACGATGCGCTGAAAATCATCCGTGACACCGTCGCCAAAGGCGGCAGCATCCTCTTCGTCGGCACCAAGCGTCAGGCTGCACAGCCCATCGCCGACGCCGCAGAGAAATGCGCACAGTATTACATGAACCACCGCTGGCTCGGTGGCACACTGACCAACTGGCAGACCGTTTCCAAATCCATCCAGCGCCTCAAGCACATCGATGAGCAGTCCGAAATCGGCTTCTCCGGCATGACCAAGAAAGAGCGTCTTGGCATGGAACGCGATCAGGCGAAGCTTCAGGCTTCCCTGGGCGGGATCCGCGAAATGGGCGGCCGTCCCGACCTGATCTTCGTGATCGACGTGCGCAAAGAGCAGCTGGCGATCGCGGAAGCCAACAAACTGGGCATTCCTGTTGTAGCCGTGGTCGACACCAACTGCTCGCCCGACGGGATCGATTACATCATTCCCGGCAACGATGACGCGGCACGCGCGATCGCGCTCTACACCGATCTGGCAGCACGCGCAGCTCTCGACGGCATGTCCGCACAGCTGGGCGCGGCCGGCGTCGATCTGGGCGCGATGGAAGAAGCGCCTGTGGAAGAAGCCGTGACCGAGATGCCTCTCGGTGGTGCTTCCGAGGAAGCGGCGACGAACGACGCAATGTCCAAAGACGCGCCGCTGGATCTCGAATCTACGCAGGAAACTGTCGCAGACGCCAAATCCTGAGATGCTCCGCAGCCCTCGCGCTGCGGCAACAGGAACACACATAGGGGGCAGGGAGACCTGCCCCCACCGCACATAAAACCCCAGATAGGAGACCCATAGCGATGGCAATTACAGCATCTATGGTCAAAGAACTCCGCGACTCGACCGGCGCGGGCATGATGGACGCAAAGACCGCGCTCACAGAGACAAATGGCGACATGGAAGCCGCCGTCGATTGGCTGCGGACCAAGGGTCTGGCCAAAGCAGCGAAGAAATCAGGCCGCACGGCAGCAGAGGGCCTCGTCGCCGTAAAGGTCGAAGGCGGCCGCGGTGTGGCAGTCGAAGTCAACTCCGAGACCGATTTTGTCGGCAAGAACTCGGACTTTCAGGAAATGGTATCCGGTATTGCCGATGTTGCCGTGACCGTCGCAGACGTAGATGCACTCAAAGCAGCTGACATGGGCGGTAAATCCGTCGAACAGACCATCACGGACAAAGTCGCAGTGATCGGCGAGAACATGTCGGTGCGCCGCATGTCCTCCATCGAGGGCGATCTGGTCGTGTCCTACGTCCACAACGCAGCCGCGCCCGGCATGGGCAACATCGGCGTGCTGGTCGCATTGACCGGTGGCGACGATGCGTTCGGCAAGCAGGTCGCGATGCACATCGCTGCCGTGAACCCAGCATCTCTCTCCGAAGCGGATCTTGATCCTGCCGTGGTCGAGAAGGAAAAGCAGGTCCAGATCGACATCGCCAAGGAATCCGGCAAACCCGACGCCGTGATCGAGAAGATGATCGTGGGCCGGATGCAGAAATATATGTCCGAAGTGACGCTGCTCAACCAGGCATTCGTGATCAACCCAGATCTGACTGTGGGCGCCGCCGCAAAAGAAGCAGGTGCGACAATTACAGGGTTCGTTCGTCTTGAAGTGGGCGAAGGCATCGAGGTCGTGAAAGAGGATTTCGCAGCGGAAGTCGCCAAAGTGTCCAAAGGCTGATCAAGCTGGACCGGAGTAAATTGAAAGGCGGGGCAAAAGCTCCGCCTTTATTCCATTCTGGGCCAGACCATTTTCCCGGCCAGAGCGGAACTTGCCGCGCCATAGCGCAACGCGGCATTCTCCGGAGAGAAAACCGCGCTGTTTTGATTGCCCGCAAGTTGGGACATGCACCGGGGAGGGCGGTGGGCCATCAAAGCTCCGGCCGGTGAGGCCGCGAATAGACCCCACCGAGACCGGCGACCCACCAGAGCTTTGTAATTTCAAAGGTATTCGGGCCGGTTGTCGAACAAGCCAAGCTTTTATATCCGACATCAGAAGTGTGCGCGCAAACTTACCTTACGGAAAGTAGGGTATTCCTTACCTTTTGGTAAAAACAGCACGCTACAGGTCCAAAACGAACATCTGGTTGGTAAAAGCTGCCTTCATCACCGCTTGCGCTGTCGTCTCGACACTCAGCGCCTCGCGGGCGAGGCGAAGATGTTTCTCCACCGTGGCCGCCGTCAGGCCCATAAGCATCGCGATATCCTGCGTCGTCTTGCCATCACCCACCCATTCGAGCGCTTCGCGCTGGCGTGCGGTCAGCGCGCGGTTGGGCGCGGTGTAGGGCAGGGTGAGGATTTTGAGATGTACGATATTGTTCATCAGCGTGATATCCGCACCGTGCTCGTCCCAGACCGCATCTATATCGGCCTGATCCATCCCGACACGTGCGGTTAACGCAATCGCCCCCTTGGAGCGCGCGGAAACGGATTTAAAGCTGATCGAGTAGCCTACAACCACCCCCATATCGCGATTGAATTCGAGCACCCGCCGCTCCGCCGGGCTGAGGGTCTTTGTGCGGTCCATATCGCTCAGCAGATTCCAACTCTTCGCGCCCTCGTTGGCCAGTGCCCAATGCACCATCGGCGCGTGGAAATAGTGCCCCTCATCGAGAAAAACATCCGTATAGGCTCGGCTGTGGTTCGTCAGAATGATGAAATCGCTCGGATCCCCCAGCGACGTGGCCGTGCGGTAGCGGGTAAAGCCGTAGAGCAGACGGTCAAACCCGTAGTCTCCCATCTTGGCCACATGCGCATCCCAAAGCGCCTCGATGCTTTTGCTATCAGCAACATCGGCAAGGTAGCGGCGCAAACTCATTTCGGGATCAGCCGCGCGGCACAGGCGTCAAGCGCCAAAAGATAGCCCTGCGCGCCAAACCCGCAGATCTGCCCGATGGCGACTTTTGACAGATAGGACAGGTGGCGAAAAGCCTCACGCGCGTGGATATTGCTCAAGTGGACCTCTACCATCGGCAGTTCGACAGAGGCCACCGCATCCATAAGCGCCACCGATGTATGGGTATATGCACCGGCATTGATGATCAGCGCGTCGTGCACACCCTTCGCCGCGTGCACAGCATCAATCAGCACGCCTTCGTGGTTCGACTGAATGCAGGCAATCTGCAGCCCGAGCCTGGCCGCATGTGCGCTGCACGCTGCCTCTATATCTGCAAGCGTCGTATGACCGTATACCTCCGGCTGGCGCTGGCCGAGCAGATTGAGATTGGGACCGTTCACGACAAGAACCGAAGGCATGTTATTTCCGTTGCTGAATATGCCAGCAAACCCTGCCAGCCTTGGTCTTACGTGTCCAGTGTTCTTGATCGAATCAGACAGCCGTCCGATATTGAGGCAACGCTCGCTTTAAGCGAAAGAGCCCCCAGTGAGCATCGTCGGAGCGCCGCTCCGTTGTCCCGATGGCGAAGATGGGCACGAGCCATTCGACCTCGTTCACCAAGCCCCATGACGGCTCCATCGCCAAACTGGGTTTTGCCGCAATTGAAAACGTGTTTTGGCTGTTTGAAGAGGGCAAGCACGCGGGACGTAACATGATACGTTCACCCTGCTAGCGCCCCAAACCCCGCGCACAAGCCGTTTCACCAGACCCGCCGCAATGCGGCTCCTGCTGGACCACCGCACGCGCGTGACCGAGGCCGACGGATGGTCCGGGGATGCACCACTTTCGATTGCGGCTCAACGTTGGGCCAGAATCCTTCGAGATCGATGTGCTACCCGGCTTGCCTCACGACGCACCCTACGTGCTTCGCCTGATCGAAACCTCGAAAGAGGTCTACTTTACAGAGTAGACGCTCGACCTGCGCAATACCGTGCAACATCGACTGAAGGCCCCGACAACGTAGATCGACGCCCGGTTCGGCGCATTGCATTGCATGGCAGTGCCGCCCCGCCTTGGATTTAAGCACGAAAGACCTTATCGAGATGAAGTTATTGCCTACAGTGAAAAATTATTTCCCAGTAGTTGAGCCAAGCGCCGTAATCTGTAGCATTAAGCTATGCGACGGCGGCAAGCCGTCGCGTGAGTCGGGGAGTTACTCAAATGTGTGGAATTGTAGGCTTGTTCCTGAAGGACAAAGCGCTCGAGCCCAAACTCGGCGAAATGCTGACAGCAATGCTGATCACGATGACGGACCGGGGCCCCGATAGTGCGGGCATCGCGATCTACGGGGGCGAGCGGGCAGGGCGCACGAAAATTGTGGTTCAATCCGATACACCGGATCTGGCCTTCGCAGGGCTGGACGCCAAGATCGGCGAGGTCGTGGGGGGGCGCGTGACCATGTCCGTCAAAAGCACCCATGCGATCCTCGATCTGCCCACCGGCACCACCGCGAAGGTCCGTGCAGCTTTGGCCGGATTTGAGGGCGCCATCCGCTTGATGAGCCGTGGCGACAGTCTCGAGATTTATAAGGAGGTCGGGCTGCCGCGCGATGTGGCCGCCCGGTTCGATCTGGCACAAATGTCGGGCACACATGGTATCGGCCACACGCGCATGGCTACGGAATCCGCCGTGACGACCATGGGCGCGCATCCGTTCAACACCGGCGATGACCAGTGCCTTGTTCATAACGGATCGCTGTCGAACCACAATTCTCTGCGCCGTAAGCTGCGCCGCGACGGTATCCACATCGAGACGGAGAACGATACCGAAGTCGCTGCGGCTTATCTGACGTGGCAGATGCAGAATGGTCTGACGCTCGGCGATGCGCTTGAGCGCAGCCTTGATGATCTCGACGGATTCTTCACCTTTGTCGTAGGGACCAAGGACGGCTTTGGCGTGGTGAGGGATCCGATCGCCTGCAAACCCGCCGTGATGGCCGAGACAGATCAATTTGTGGCCTTCGGCTCCGAATACCGCGCACTGGTGGATCTGCCGGGTATCGAGAACGCCCATGTCTGGGAGCCTGAGCCCGCAACCGTTTATTTCTGGAGCCATTCACAGGCCCCCACGCGCACCGAGAAGGCAGCCTGACATGCAAACGGTAGATCTGCAGGAAACCGGCCTGCGCGCACTGAACAAGATGCTGCATGCGCAATCAGAGACGACCAATCAAACTGCCTGGGAGATCCTTAATCCCAAAGGCGCACATGCCATCGCCTGCGGGCTGAACGCGCCCATCGAGGTGACTGTCAAAGGCTCTACGGGGTATTACTGCGCGGGCATGAACCAGCACGCGACCGTGAACATCCACGGCTCGGCAGGGCCCGGCACGGCGGAGAACATGATGTCGGGCACGGTGGTGATCGAGGGGGATGCATCGCAATATGCAGGGGCGACCGGGCATGGCGGGCTTCTGGTGATCAAGGGTAATGCTTCCTCGCGCTGCGGCATCTCCATGAAGGGCATCGACATCGTGGTGCATGGCAACATCGGCCATATGTCGGCATTCATGGCGCAATCGGGCAATCTGGTGGTGTGTGGCGATGCGGGCGACGCGCTCGGCGACAGCTGTTACGAGGCAAGGCTGTTCGTGCGTGGCACCGTAAAATCGCTAGGCGCGGATTGCGAGCGCAAGGAGATGCGGCCCGAACATCTAGAGATCCTGCAAGATCTGCTGACGCGGGCCGGATCGGATGCGAAGCCCGAAGAATTCACGCGCTACGGCTCTGCCCGGAACCTCTACACTTTCGACGTTGATAACGCTGCGGCGTATTAGGACCTCACCAGATGAACCAACATGATCCCAAAAACATCCCGCAGACCACACCGCGCCAGTCCGCAACGTTCAGCCCGGATGTGAACAGCGAGATCCGGCGCGCGGCAGCCACCGGCATCTACGATATCCGGGGCGGAGGTGCCAAGCGTAGCCTGCCCTCGTTCGATGATCTGCTGTTCATGGGTGCCTCGATCTCGCGCTACCCGCTCGAAGGCTACCGCGAAAAATGCGAAACATCCGTTACCATCGGCGGACTGCACGCCGAAAATCCGATCCATCTGGATATTCCTATCACGATTGCGGGAATGTCGTTCGGGGCGCTCTCGGGCCCGGCGAAAGAGGCCTTGGGGCGCGGCGCCACGGCGGCAGGCACCTCGACGACGACAGGCGATGGCGGCATGACATCGGAAGAGCGGGGCCATTCGAAAACGCTGGTCTACCAGTATCTGCCCTCGCGCTACGGGATGAACCCCGATGATCTACGCCGCGCCGATGCGATCGAGATCGTGGTGGGGCAAGGCGCGAAGCCCGGTGGCGGCGGCATGCTTCTGGGCCAGAAGATCTCCGACCGGGTAGCGGAAATGCGCAATCTGCCCAAAGGCATCGACCAGCGCTCCGCCTGCCGCCATCCCGACTGGACTGGACCAGACGATCTGGAGATCAAGATACTGGAATTGCGCGAGATCACGGGCTGGAAAGTGCCGATCTACGTCAAGATCGCAGGCGCACGGCCGTATTACGATGTCACATTGGCGGTGAAGGCTGGCGCGGATGCGGTTGTGCTCGACGGGATGCAGGGCGGGACAGCGGCCACGCAGGATGTGTTTATCGAGCACGTTGGACAGCCGACATTGGCCGTGATCCGGCCCGCCGTGCAGGCGCTTCAGGATCTCGGGATGCACCGCAAGGTTCAGCTGATCCTGTCGGGCGGTATTCGCTCGGGTGCGGATGTGGCCAAAGCGATGGCCCTTGGCGCGGACGCCGTGGCCATCGGGACCGCAGCGCTGATCGCACTGGGCGACAATGATCCCAAATACGAGGCCGAATACAATGCAATGGGCACGACCGCAGGCGCGTATGACGACTGGCACGAGGGCCGCGACCCCGCTGGCATCACAACACAGGATCCGGAGCTGAGCGCGCGATTCGATCCCATCGAGGGCGGGCGGCGCCTGAAGAACTACCTCAAGGTGATGACGCTGGAGGCGCAAACCATCGCGCGGGCCTGCGGCAAGAACCATCTGCATAATCTGGAGCCCGAAGACCTTGTGGCGTTGACGATGGAGGCCGCTGCGATGGCGCAGATCCCTCTGGCGGGCACCGATTGGTATCCCGGAAAACCGAACACATCCTATTGACCCGAAACGAGAGCGCGGCCGACACCGGACCGCGCCTCTTCACGTAGCACGACAGGGAATTGAGCATGGCAAAGGCAGCGACGACAGATCTGGCAAAATTCGCCGACGCACACGGCGTAAAGTACTTCATGATCTCCTTCACCGATCTTTTTGGCGGTCAGCGGGCCAAGCTTGTTCCCGCGCGGGCCATTGCCGATATGCAGCACGACGGGGCCGGTTTTGCAGGTTTTGCCACCTGGCTCGATCTGACGCCCGCGCATCCCGATATGCTCGGGGTGCCC
>Ga0307981_1000080_pt1 | contig 95807 bp, 91 predicted proteins | sample OrgLakmetagen987_FD_201849 | JGI IMG/M metagenome (GOLD analysis project Ga0307981, IMG submission 201849) | Saline water microbial communities from Organic Lake, Antarctica - #987 | ecosystem: Environmental > Aquatic > Non-marine Saline and Alkaline > Saline | place: Antarctica: Organic Lake... | reverse complement strand
TTAATCAGCCTTGCTTGGATGGTTGCACATTTCAAGGCGGTTTGCCCAATTTTTTGGCGGATTGGCAGCAGGGCTGGAAACCAGCAGGCAAGCCATTGAAGCATAGCGATTGCTCCTCTGTCTGGGCTGGGGCATTGTTGCACTGCAAGGGGGAGCTTGATGCGTAAATTTCTGGTCGTTCTGGACGACAGCCGCGAATGTCTGAACGCGATGCGCTTTGCCGCGATGCGCGCGGCAAAATCGGGTGGCGGCGTTGCGGTTCTGTCAATCATCCGACCCGAAGAGTTCAACCACTGGATCGGCGTGGGCGAGATCATGCGAGAGGAGGCCCGCGAGCGGATCGAAGTCCATTTCGAAGTCTTCGCCAAATGGATGCGCGACCGTCAGAAGGTGAATCCGGAGCTGATCATCCGCGAAGGCGAGCCGGTGCCGGAGATCCTGAAGCTGGTGCAGGAGGACAGCGACATCGGCGTGCTTGTTCTGGGTGCTGCGGTCGACAGCAAAGACCCCGGCCCGCTGGTGACGCAATTGGTCAGGTCTGCGGGCAACTTGCCCGTGCCCATTACCATCGTTCCGGGCGAGATGTCGAAAGACCGGCTTGAATCAATCACCTGAAGTCACTTAGAACAGTTCTAAACATTGACACGAGAGCTTCTGGTGTCCATATCTGTAGCCTCACCAGAAAGGCCCGCCGATGTTCATTCAGACCGAATCCACGCCAAACCCCGCAACACTCAAGTTCCTGCCCGGGCAGAACGTGCTTGATGCCGGAACGGCAGATTTCCCCAGCGCCGAGGCTGCCGGCCAGTCGCCGCTGGCGCAGCGTCTGTTCGCCGTGAACGGCGTGACGGGCGTGTTCTTCGGGCTTGATTTCGTGACCGTGACCAAGACGGACGACGTCGAGTGGGACCATGTCAAACCGTCCCTTCTGGGCGCGATCATGGAGCACTACCAGTCGGGTCAGCCCGTCATGTCAGGCGACACGCAACCGTCCTCCGGCCACGCCGAACACACCGGCGAAGACGGAGAGATCGTCAACCAGATCAAGGAACTGCTCGACACCCGCGTGCGTCCTGCGGTGGCCCAGGACGGTGGTGACATCACGTTCCACGGCTTCGAGCGCGGTGTCGTCTATCTGCACATGCAGGGCGCTTGTGCCGGATGCCCCTCGTCCACGCTGACGCTGAAGATGGGGATCGAAAACCTGCTGCGCCATTACATTCCCGAAGTGACAGAAGTGCGTCCCGTCGCGGCCTGACGACGGCGCCGCTGGCATGACCGGCTCCACCGTTCTGGTCTTCGACACGTCGGCGGCGCATTGTGCCGCCGCCTTGTTGGTGGACGGCACGGTTGCCCTTCGCGTGGACGAGATGGCCAAGGGGCAGGCCGAACACCTTATGCCAATGTTAGAAGATGTTCTGTCGGGCGCAGGTCTGACCTGGCGTGATCTGGACGGGATCGGTGTCGGCATAGGGCCCGGCAATTTTACCGGCATCCGCATCTCTGTATCCACTGCACGTGGTCTGGCTCTGGGGCTGGATGTGCCTGCAGTGGGAGTCTCATCGCTGGAGGCGCTGGCCCATGGCAATTCCAGTTGCATCGCGGCCCTGCCCGCCCCACGCGACAGGATATATCTTCAACGCTTCACGGCAGGTCCGGACAGTGAGCCACGTCTTTGCGACCCCATGACCGAGGCGCTGCCACCGGTTTCGGACGTTGCCCTAACTGCCCTTGTTGCACCCGACCTGCCGCAACTTGGCAAACGCATGGGCCTGCGCATTATCGCTCCGAAGTATCCGCTGGCCGAGGCCATCGCGCGAATCGCAGCGGGCCGATTGCATGATAAGCAACCAGCACCCGCGCCGCTTTACCTGCGCCCCGCCGACGCCGCGCCGCCGAAAGATGCAGCCCCGGTGCTGCTGGGCTGATGCAGGACAGGACGGAAACGCTTGTCACCCCTGCGGCGCTGGCCGCCACTCATGCAGCCGCCTTCTTGCAAGAGCGTCCCTGGACCGAATCAGAATTCGCAAGTCTGCTGACCGGGCGTGGCGCGATCCTGACCGGTGACGCCACCGCCTTTGCAGTGGGCAGGGTCGTGTTGGACGAGGTCGAAATTCTGACCGTAGCAACCCACCCCGACCATCGCAGAGCAGGGCTGGCGCGCGGACGCGTGACGGAGTTGCTTGGCAAATCCCGCAGCATGGGTGCGATCACCGCGTTTCTGGAAGTCGCCGCCGACAATGACGGCGCGCGCGCATTGTATCAGGCTCTTGGCTTTGCCGAGACGGGGTGCAGGCGTTCATACTATGCCCGCGAAACCGGCAACGTCGACGCAATCACGATGTCGCTGCGCCTGACCTGACGTCAGATGCCGATCTGGCGCCCCATACTCTTGCATCGTTCCGTGAAGAGGGTTGATCTTGCTGTCCAAACCCTGCCTAATCCGCGTCAGGACCGAATTACTCGGCTCACTTCACAAGGGGCGGCACGAACCGCCTTCACCGACCTGGGAGACACTACCTATGACCCTTACCACGAAATTCCTCGGCGCGACTGCCGTGCTGGCCCTCACGGCTGGCGCCGCCTCTGCCGATCCTGCCGTCCTTTTCGATCTTGGCGGGAAATTCGACAAATCCTTCAATGAAAGCGCCTACAACGGGGCCGAGCGTTGGGCGGAAGAAGCCGACACCGGCTATGCCGACGTCGAGATTCAATCCGACGCGCAGCGCGAACAGGCGATCCGTCGCTTTGCCGAATCCGGCGCCAACCCCATCGTGATGGCAGGTTTCTCGTGGGCCACGGCACTGAATGACGTCGCTCAGGATTATCCTGACACCAAGTTCCAGATCATCGACGGCGTCGTCGAGCAACCGAACGTCCGCTCCGTGCTGTTTGCGGAAGAGCAGGGGTCGTATCTGGTCGGCGTGGCTGCCGCAATGGCATCCGAATCCAACACCGTGGGCTTCATCGGCGGCATGGATATTCCGCTGATCCGCAACTTTGCCTGCGGCTACGCCCAAGGCGTGCTGGCAGTGAACCCCGATGCCACTGTCATTGCCAACATGACAGGCACCACCCCTGCCGCATGGAACGACCCCGTCAAGGGCTCTGAACTGACACTGGCCCAGATCGATCAGGGCGCCGACGTGGTCTATGCGGCTGCCGGTGGCACCGGTGTCGGCGTGCTGCAAACCGCAGCCGACGAAGACATCCTGTCCATCGGTGTCGACAGCAACCAGAACTACATGCACCCGGGCGAGGTTCTGACCTCGATGCTCAAGCGCGTGGACAACGCCGTCTATGACGCCCTGACCGCCGGTGCCGATCTTGAAACCGGCATCCACGTCATGGACCTGTCGAACGACGGTGTCGGGTATGCTGTCGATGAAAACAACGCCGAGCTGATCACCGAAGAGATGCAGGCCGCGCTGGAAGATGCAAAGCAGCAGATCGTTGACGGCGAAATCACTGTCGTGAACTACAACACGGAAGAAACCTGCCCCGCGCTGGACTTCTAGGGTCCGCAGGCAGAACGTGATCGAAAAGGCCGCGCTGTCACCGGCGCGGCCGTTTTCTTTGCAAGGGGCCATGGATGACCGATCCGGTAGAATTGTTTTTCGAAGCGTGGTCCGTTCAGGACAGGACCAAACGTGACGGGATGATCGACGCAGCCTTGGGCAACAGCATTTTCTATGCCGACCCGCGGACGGAAACACCACTGACCGAACCGACAGCCGTCAAGGACTACGTCGGAGCGTTCAGTGCCTCGGCCCCGGGCTGGCCCGTCAGGGTCGTACACGAAAGCCGCACGCTGGATTTCATTCGCGTCGCCGTGCAGTTCGGCGAAGGCGAAAACGTCCAGCACGGCCAATACATCGCAGAGACGGATACGAACGGACGGATCATCCGCCTTGTCGGCTTCGTCGGATTGGGGGCACCCACATGACTGAACCGGCGATCGAACTCAAAGGCATCTCCAAGGCGTTCGGCCCAGTGCAGGCCAACAAGGACATCAACATCCGTGTGATGCCGGGCACCATCCACGGCATCATCGGCGAGAACGGCGCAGGCAAATCCACGCTGATGTCGATCCTCTACGGGTTCTACAAGGCCGACAAAGGCGAGATTTTCGTCGGTGGCAAGAAAACCGTGATCCCCGACAGCCAGGCCGCGATCGCGGCAGGCATCGGCATGGTGTTCCAGCACTTCAAGCTGGTCGAGAATTTCACAGTTCTGGAAAACGTCGTGCTGGGGGCCGAGGACAGCGCGATGCTCAAGCCATCGCTGGCCCGCGCCCGGCGCGAGCTGAAGGCACTGGCGGAAGAATACGAATTGAACGTCGATCCCGACTCCATGATCCAGGATATCGGCGTGGGCATGCAGCAGCGGGTCGAAATACTCAAGGCTCTCTATCGCGGGGCCGACATCCTGATTCTGGACGAACCGACAGGCGTTCTGACCCCGGCAGAGGCCGATCACCTGTTCCGCATTCTCGAAGGGCTGAAACTCGAGGGCAAGACGATCATCCTGATCACCCACAAGCTGCGCGAGATCATGGATATCACCGACACCGTCAGCGTCATGCGACGCGGCGAGATGACCGCCACTGTCAAGACATCCGAGACCAGCCCCGCCGAACTGGCGGAACTGATGGTGGGCCGCAAGGTGCTGCTACGGATCGAAAAATCGGCGCCCACGCTGGGTGAGGTGATCCTTGACGTGAAAGACCTGAACGTCACTGACAGCAAGGGCGTCCACAGGCTCAAGAACATCAACCTTCAAATCCGGGCGGGCGAAATCCTTGGTATCGCCGGGGTCGCCGGAAACGGACAATCCGAATTGCTCGAGGTACTGGGCGGCTACCAGGAGGCGACCGGAACCATCACCCTGCGCGAGCGGAAGATCGACCTGACCGGCGCCGGATCCGACGGACAAAGCCGCAGACGTCGCGGCATCGCCCATGTGCCCGAAGACCGCCAGCGCGAAGGCCTGATCATGGACTATCACGCATGGGAGAACGTGGCTTTCGGCTATCACCACGACGACCGCTACCGCAAAGGCCTGTTGATGGACAACGCCGCGATCAAGGCAGACACCGCCGACAAGATGAAGCGTTTCGACGTGCGCCCGCCCGACCCTGAGCTCACGGCCAGGAACTTTTCCGGCGGCAACCAGCAGAAAATTGTGCTGGCCCGCGAAATCGAACGCAATCCGGACCTGCTGCTGGTCGGCCAGCCGACACGTGGCGTCGATATCGGCGCGATCGAATTCATCCACGAACAAATCGTCGCCCTGCGGGATCAGGGCAAGGCGATCCTTCTTGTATCGGTCGAGCTTGAAGAGATTTTGGCGCTTTCAGACAGGGTTGCGGTCATGTTCGATGGTCAGATCATGGGCGAACGCCTGCCCGCCGAGACGGATGAAAAGGAACTGGGGCTGCTGATGGCCGGCATGACAGACCTGCCCGAGGACAAACCCGTCCACCAGGCGGTCGAAGAAAAGCTTGCCCATGCGGGCACCGGCGACGGACGGGGGGTCTGACGAATGGACGTGATGCCGAAATGGGCCGAGGTAACCCTTGTCCCTCTGATATCCTTGGTTCTTGCCGCCGCGCTGTCGGCGATTGTGATCCTTGCCATCGGTGAAAACCCGTGGGCGGCATTGAAGCTGATGGTCTCGGGCGCGCTGGGGTCAACCTACGGCTGGGGCTACACGATTTACTATGCCACCAACTTCATCTTCACCGGCCTTGCCGTGTCCATCGCCTTTCAGGCCCGCATGTTCAACATCGGCGGCGAGGGACAGGCCCTTGTCGGCGGGCTTGGCGTGGCACTGGTGCTGCTCTATCTGCCCTTCCCGCACTGGTCGATCGCGTTGATCGCATCGGCCGCCGGGGCTGCGCTGTTTGGGGCGGCATGGGCCTTTGTTCCGGCGATCCTGCAAGCAAAGCGTGGCAGTCATATCGTGATCACCACGATCATGTTCAACTTCATCGCCGCCTCCCTGTTGAACTACATGCTGGTCGGACCGATCAAGGCACCGGGGCAGGAACCGGCTACCTCGAAGTTTCCGGAAACGACGCGCCTGCCATCCTTTCAGGACATGTTTTCAACCGCCGATACCGTTTTGTTTCGGGGCACTCCCGCAAACATAACCTTTTTCGTCGGTATCTTGGCCTGCTTTGTGCTGTGGCTTCTGATCTGGCGAACGCGGCTGGGCTACGAGCTTCGGGCCTTTGGGCACTCCGAGAGTGCCGCAAAATACGCGGGCATCAGCCCGACCAAGATCATCGTCGTATCGATGCTGATCTCGGGCGGGCTGGCTGGCATGATGGCAATCAACAATGTGCAGGGCGAGGCAGAGCGTCTGGTTCTGAACGCGGTCGAAGGGGCCGGATTCATCGGGATCGCAGTGGCGCTGATGGGACGGTCGCACCCGGTCGGCGTGTTCCTTGCAGCCTTGCTCTTTGGGTTTCTCTATCAGGGTGGCGCCGAGCTGGCGCTTTGGACGGGTATCCCACGCGAATTGATCGTGGTCATTCAGGCACTGGTCATCCTGTTCACGGGCGCACTGGACAACATGGTGCGGATGCCGCTTGAAAAGGTGTTCCTGTCCATGCGCCGACCGCCCAAGCCGGACCGCAAATCGACCACAGCACGAACGGCGGAGTAGACCATGGACCTGAACACCCTGATCCAGATGCTGGATGCGACCGTCCGTCTGGCCACGCCGCTGCTTTTGGCCTGTCTCGCTGGACTTTTTTCCGAACGCGCGGGCATTTTCGACATCGGTCTCGAAGGCAAAATGCTGGCTGCAGCCTTTCTGTCCGCTGCCATCGCATCGGTCACGGGGCAGGTCTATCTGGGTCTGCTGGCCGGGGTCGGCGCGTCGCTGCTGTTGTCGGCCATTCACGGCGTCGCCTCGATCACCTTTCGGGGAAACCAGCTGATATCGGGCGTGGCGATCAATTTTCTGGCAGCCGGTCTGACGGTCGTGATCGCGCAAAGCTGGTTCCGGCAGGGTGGACGCACCCCGCAACTGTCGGGCGATGGGCGGTTCGAGACGATCACATTGCCCTTTGCAGAGACACTGTCCGGTGTTCCCGTTCTGGGTCCGATCTATGCCGAACTGATCTCGGGCCACTCGATCCTTGTCTACGTGGCCTTTCTGGCCGTCCCGCTGACGTGGTGGCTGCTTTTCCGCACGCGATTCGGCCTGCGCCTGCGGGCGGTGGGCGAGAACCCCGCAGCGGTCGACACCGCCGGGGTCAGCGTCATCGGCCTGCGATTCGCTGCCGTGGGCATCTGCGGCATTCTCTGCGGGCTTGCCGGAGCCTATCTGGCGACGGGGTTGCAGACCAGCTTTACCAAGGACATGACATCGGGACGCGGGTATATCGCGCTGGCTGCCCTGATCTTTGCAAAGTGGCGGCCTTGGTATGCGCTTTATGCCTGCCTGCTTTTTGGTTTTCTGCAGGTCATCCCACTGCGCCCCGACCTGATCACCAACACGCTGGGGCTGCGGCTGAACGGCCAGTTGCTCGAGGCCCTGCCCTACATCCTGACGGTCGTCATTCTGGCCGGTTTCGTCGGCAAGGCGATCCCGCCGCGTGCAGGCGGCACCCCCTACGTCAAGGAACGATGACCCGCCGGGGCCGCGCCCCAGAAAAGGGCGCGGCCCCTTTGACTTGACCGGCCGAAAGGCGTTTACCTCGAAGGGCGGACCAACCCGCCGGAACAGCAGATGCAGCTTTATCTTCCGATTGCCGAGGTTTCGGTCAACATTTTCCTGATCCTCGGATTGGGAGTGATGGTTGGTGTCCTGTCGGGCATGTTCGGTGTGGGCGGCGGGTTTCTATTGACGCCGCTGCTGTTCTTCATCGGCATCCCACCCGCCGTCGCCGTGGCGACACAGGCCAACCAGATCGTCGCATCATCCCTCTCTGGCGTGCTTGCGCACCTCAAACGGCGCACGGTCGATCTGCGGATGGGAACCGTGTTGCTGATCGGGGGGCTTGTGGGTGCGGCGCTTGGCGTTGTGGTCTTCAACTACCTGCGATCCATGGGGCAGGTCGATCTTCTGGTGCGCCTGTCTTACGTTGTTTTCCTTGGGGTTATCGGCGGGCTGATGCTGATCGAAAGCGTCGTGTCCATGCGCCGGATACGCAACCCAACCAAGAAGCGCCGGAAGCTGCACAAGCACAACTGGATCCACGCCCTGCCGTTCAAGATGAAGTTCCGGGTCTCGGGGCTTTATATCTCGGTCATTCCGCCGCTTCTGGTCGGTGTCTTCGTGGGTATTCTGGCCGCCATCATGGGGGTTGGCGGCGGCTTCGTCATGCTGCCCGCCATGATCTATATCCTCGGGATGCCAACAAAGGTCGTCGTCGGCACCTCGCTGTTCCAGATCATTTTCGTCGCGGCCTTCACAACGATGCTACATGCGATCACAAACTATACCGTCGATCTGTTTCTGGCGATCCTGCTGCTGGTCGGCGGTGTCATAGGCGCGCAGATCGGCACGCAGATTGGCACGCGGATGAAAGCCGAGCAGTTGCGCATCCTGCTGGCTGTCATGGTGCTTGCGGTCGGCGGGGCGCTGGCGCTTGAACTGCTGATCCAGCCGTCCGAGCTTTACAGCGTCGCGGTTGTCACACGATGATCCGCTGGCTTGTAATCCTTGTGTTCAGCGCTTTGCCTGCCACCGCCGAGCAGATCGTGCTCGGCCTCAGCCAGAATGAAGTAGCGATCACGACCACCTTCGACGGATCGGAGATCCTGATTTTCGGCGCAATCAAACGCGACAGACCGCCACCGGACGTCGACACCCTGGGCGTGATCGTCACCATATCGGGGCCCAGCGAACGGGTGACGGTCCGCAGGAAAGACCGGGTGGCCGGCATCTGGGTCAACAATGCCTCGGCAACGATCGATGTCGCACCTTCGTTCTTCGCTGTCGCCTCGAACCTGCCATTGAATGAGATCCTGACCCAGCGCGAGGACCGGCAGAACCGGATCAGCCTCGGGTATGCCGTTCGGACCATTCTGCCAACGAACCGTGGGCTGCAAAACTACATCGAAGCCCTTTTGCGGGTCAGGCAGCAAAGCAATCTTTACCAGGTTCTTGAATCACACGTCGAAGTAACCGAAGGCACCCTGTTCCGCGCCACGATCGAAATGCCTTCAAACCTGATCGAAGGCGAATACCGGGCAGAGATCTACCTGACCCGCGCAGGCGAAGTGGTCGATGTCTACCGCACAAGAATTCCGGTCCAAAAAGTCGGCCCCGGGCAATGGTTCTACACGCTCGCCCATCAGCAGCCGGCGATTTACGGGCTGATATCGCTTGCGATTGCCGTAGCGGCAGGTTGGTTGGCATCTGCGGCCTTCGGGCTGATGCGACGCTGATACACGAGGCCTAGTCCGGTTCTTCCGCCGTCAGGGCCAAGGGGGCGGCGGGGGCTTTCAGATCGCTTACGCTCAGCGGATCGGTTGGCAGGGCCAGGCGATTGCGCACCACCCAGCGCAGGTTGGTCTGCGCGCGGGTGATCGCCACGTAGGCCAGTCGCTTCCACAAAGGCTGACCCGCTTCGATCCGGCCCATGCGCGAGGCGGCATAGATGTCGGGCGCGAAGACCTGCACCGTATCCCACTGGCTGCCCTGCGCCTTGTGAATGGTGACGGCGGCCCCGTGCAGGAAGGTCGCGCCCATGCGTGCGGCGAAGGGGATGAAAGGCTCTTCCTCGCCCTCTTTCTCGATCTTCACGATCGAAGCCGCGCTGATCTGCGGGTCTTCCGCGCCCACAACGTGCAGGCGTGAAAACCCCGGTTTGCGGCCCGGGCCCAGATAGACCACCTGCGCGCCCTTGATGAGGCCCTTCGCTTCCAGATCGAGCCGCCGCTTGCGGTGCTTCAGCGGCAGTTCGATCCCGTCACAGATCAGGGGTTCACCTTCCAGAAGCTCATCCAGAGGCGCGTTGAACGCCGCACGAAAGGCGTGGATCAGGCGGATGCGCGTGGCGTTGCGCCAGACCAGACAGGGGGACCGCGCCATCAGTTGCGCCTCGACCCGCTGGGCCATCTGGACCCGCTCGTCCTTGGCAGCCGCTTCTTCCACCAATCGTTCGAAGTGGTGGAAATCGACGTCGGGGTCGGCCAGTGCATGGGCCAGATCGAGGATCGGGTTGCCAGCGTCCTGCCTGTGGATGCGTTCCAGCGATTTGACGCGGGTCTTGGGCAGGGTTTCGAACACCATGCCGCCACTGGACTGCACGGGCGGCAGCTGGGCCGGATCACCAAAGAGAACGAGGGTCGGGAAAATCTCCTGCAGGTCCCCGAACTGCTTTTCATCCAGCATCGAGGACTCATCGATGAAGCCGATATCCAGCGATTCTTCCCGCCGTTTCCAACCGGTGATGAAGTCGGACCCACGCAGACCGGCAGACGCAAGCGCAGCAGGCACCGACTTGTTGATCTGATAGGAATTCCATGCTCGTTCGAGTGCCACGTCGGTCAGCGCTTCGATTTCGGGCCGGTCGCCCTGCCCCGCCAGCCATTCGGCGACCTTTTCATATTCGGGATCATAGACGGGCGTATAGAGAATTCGGTGGATCGTGGTCGCGGGCACGCCGCGGTTGCGCAGCACGCTTGCCGCCTTGTTCGTCGGGGCCAGTATGGCGAGCGTGCGGCGGTCCTTGCGCTTTTTGCCTTCCCAGTCACCCGAGATGATATCCACACCCGCCTCTTGCAACGCTGTATATAGCCGCGCCAGCAGCATTGTCTTGCCGGACCCCGCTTTGCCGATCACGGCCATGACACTGGATTTTTCAGACTGCGGCGGCATCAGAAGGTTGTCGTCGATATCCACGCCGGCCAACCGCAATGCACTGGCGACGCTGTCCCAGGCTTCGGCCTGATCTTCGGAAAAGGTGATGGTTGTGGGGGCGTTCATGGCGCAGACACTACCCCGCCCGGCAGGGGGGCGAAACGCAAAAACGCCCCCGCGAACGCGAGGGCCCTTCGCAACAGTTTACCTTTTACTTACGCGCAGATTCGATTGCGTCCTCGAAGGTGCGCAGGCCCACCTTCGGCGACTGGACAAGCACGGCCATGTTGCCCGGCTTGTGCTGGTTCTTGCGCATTTTGGTATGTGCGGCGGGAATATCGTTCCAGCCGAAAACCTCGGACATGCAGGGGTCCAGACGCCGTTCGACCATCAGTTGGTTTGCGGCACTGGCCTGCTTGAGGTTGGCGAAATGGCTGCCCTGCAGCCGCTTTTGGTGCATCCACATGTAGCGAACGTCAAAGGTCAGGTTATAACCGGTGGTGCCTGCGCAGATCACGACCATCCCGCCGCGCTTGCACACGAAGGTCGAGACGGGAAAGGTCGCTTCTCCGGGGTGTTCGAAGACCATGTCGACGTTGTTGCCCTTGCCGGTAATGTCCCAGATCGCCTTGCCGAACTTGCGAGTTTCCTTGAACCATTCAGCGTATTCGGGGGTGTTGACCGTTGGCATCTGGCCCCAGCAGTTGAAGTCGTTGCGATTGATGACGCCCTTGGCCCCCAGCGACATGACGAATTCACGTTTGCTTTCGTCGCTGATGACACCGATGGCGTTGGCCCCCGCCGTGTTGATAAGCTGGATCGCGTAGGACCCAAGACCGCCCGAGGCGCCCCAGACAAGCACGTTCTGACCGGGCTTCAATTCATGGGGATGGTGGCCGAACAACATCCGGTAGGCCGTGGCCAGCGTCAGCGTGTAACAGGCGGCTTCTTCCCATGTCAGATGCTGCGGGCGCTTCATCAATTGCTGCGACTGCACGCAGGTGAACTGCGCGAACGAGCCGTCAGGTGTCTCGTATCCCCAGATCCGCTGGCTGGGCGAATCCATCGGGTCGCCGCCGTTGCAGTGTTCGTCGTCGCCGTCGTCCTGGTTGCAATGGATCACGACCTCGTCGCCGACCTTCCACCGCTTGACCTTGTCCCCGACCGCCCAGACGATGCCCGACGCGTCAGAGCCCGCGATATGGTAGTCTGCGCCATGCACGTCAAAGGGGCTGATCGGGATGCCCAAGCCTGCCCAGACGCCGTTATAGTTGACGCCAGCGGCCATCACCATGACCAGAACCTCGTTGCTGTCGGGCGTAGGGCAATCGACGACCTCGACCTCGAAAGCCTGATCGGGCTCGCCGTGGCGGTCACGGCGGATTGTCCATGCATACATCTGTGCAGGCACATGACCCAGCGGCGGCATTTCACCCACCTCATAGAGCGCCTTGGCGGGGGCATTGGGGCTGGCGGCGTCGCCGCGTGTGTCGAGGGCCATATCAGTCATCTCCGATCTCAAAGCTCCACTTGCCGCACCGCAGAATCGGTGCGCTTCGGCTCAGAAGTAAAACCAGATGAGAAATATTGCAACGTTACAGCGAACATTTTTGTAACTTTATGTCTGCCGCGCCGCAGAAACGGCTAGGGAAAGGACACCGAACTGACGGTACAGACGTCGATGTTGGTCTTCACGATGCTGGTTCCGTCCTGAAATTCGGCTTTCATGTCGTAGTCGCAGGTTGTGCGGCCATCGGCGAAGTCGATGTTCACCGACTGGCCGGCAGGCAGGATATTGGCACCCAATATGTCTTCTTCCCAGATATTGGTCGTTACCGGCGATCCATAAAAACCCCAGACGGCCTGCCCCGCATTATTAACGATCAGGACGTTTCTGGCCGAAAGCTTGACCGGTTGAGTGCCGCCAGGGTCTGGGACTTTATCCACGCAACCGGCCAAACCCAAAGCAACCGATACCACCATGACGAAAGGTCTGAAGTGAAAGCCCATCCGGTCCTCATTGTTTTGATCTGAATTGCCCCAAGGTTAGCATCGCACCCTTCCGGGACAACGAGGCAATCACGGTGTCGTGAGATTCGCGTCGCCCGCAAAATGGTGCGCGATCGTCGCGGCGTAGTAGTCCAGAACCTCTTGCCCGTCGCCTGTCAGGGTCACCGTTTCGCCCTCTCTGTCGATCAGCTTGCGCAGGGCGAAGCGGTCGAGCGTATCCGAAATCATGTCTTTGCCGGTGCGACGCGGCAACGGCATCTGCCGCGACTTCAGATCTGTCAGCGCCGCATCCACGAATGCCGCAACATCGGCCTTGGTCCGTGCCCCGCCGACAACAAGCGCGCGGGCCACAAGAGGTGCTGCGAGAACCGGCACCACCTGTTCGATCCGTGCCATCAGCTCCTGAGCGACCGCTTTGGTCAGATCGCCATCGGCTTTGAAACCGGCAAGCTCGAGCGGCTTGCCGAAACCAACCGACGCAGTTCCAAAACCGTCGAACCGGCCGCGCAAACGCAGCCACAGGTAGTTGGAAACCGACCTGAAGACAGTCCAGGCCGACGGGCGAAACCGGCGCTGGCCACGCTTGCCGGCGGCGATCAAGAACCGGTCTTCTAGCACCTGATCATAGTTCAGGCCGACCGGCACGAAGATCACATCCCGCCCACCCCGTTCGAAGTTGGACACGATATAGTTGAGAAGTCCCAGCTTGGGCTCGGCCAGTCGCCCGGTCAGGCTTAACCCGCCTTCGGGGAAAATGGCCTGAGTGACCCCGCCCTCGGTCGCCATCTGGACATAGCTGGCCAGAACCTGCCGGTAGAGCGCGGTGCGTGACCGGCGTCGGATGAAGTAGGCGCCCATCATGCGGATGATGCCGGACAACGGCCAGACCCGCGCCCATTCACCGACGGCATAGGACAGGGTCGACGCGCGGCTGACCAGATGGGTAACCAGAACGTAATCCATGTTGGACCGATGATTCATGACAAAGATGACCGTGGCCTCGGGGTCTATCTTTTCCAGCGCCTCACGGTCGAAAGACCCCAACCGCACACGATAAAGCGCCCGGCTCAGCCAGCGCGCCAGACGCAGGCCGACCATGAAATAGGCGGTGGCCGAAAACCCCGGCACGATTTCACGGGCATAGAAACGGGCCTTTTCGAACGCCACGTTTTCGGGGACGCCGTTCGACTTGGCATGGGCAACGATCGCCTTGTTCACCTCGGGGTCGTAGACCAACCGATTGATCATGTCGTAGCGGCGGGCCAGCTTGAACGGCTCGATCGGGCGAGCAAGCTTTTCGTTCAGACGCGCGATGACCCGCTCGGCCCGCTTGCGAAAAAACCACCTAACCGATGGAAACAGAAAATGCGACGCAAATGTCACTGCCGCGAACAAGAGTATCAGCCCGAAGGCCCAAATTGGCAGTGTCACGGTTTGCGTCATCCGGATCAGACTACGCATAAACCGCGAGCATAAAAAGAAGAATCGCTGTTTTGTGCCGCAACCGCGATGCCGCAATGCAGCGGATTGACGGCAGTGGTTTATTTCGCATACTAACCGTAAATCGAAATATAATTACGCAGCGAGATCAGACATGACCAGCCAGACCAAAGACCGCCCTTGGCTTTTCCGCACCTACGCCGGTCATTCGACCGCAAAGGCGTCAAACGCACTTTACCGCGGCAACCTTGCCAAGGGGCAGACAGGTCTTTCGGTGGCTTTCGACCTGCCGACGCAGACCGGCTATGACAGCGATCACGAACTGGCGCAGGGTGAGGTCGGCAAGGTCGGCGTGCCGGTCAGCCATCTGGGCGACATGCGCGCGCTTTTCGATCAGATCCCGCTTGAGCAGATGAATACCTCGATGACGATCAACGCCACCGCGCCCTGGCTGTTGTCGCTTTACATTGCCGTGGCCGAGGAACAGGGCGCGGATGTCACGAAACTGCAGGGCACGGTGCAGAACGATATCATCAAGGAATACCTGTCGCGTGGCACCTATATCTGCCCGCCGCGCCCGTCGATGCGCATGATCACGGACGTGGCCGCCTACACCCGCGCCCATATGCCGAAATGGAACCCGATGAATGTCTGTTCCTATCACCTGCAAGAAGCCGGCGCGACACCAGAGGAAGAACTGGCCTTCGCCCTTGCCACGGCAACGGCGGTATTGGACGATCTGAAAACCAAGGTCCCCGACGAAGATTTTCCCGGCATGGTCGGACGCATTTCATTCTTTGTGAACGCAGGTATTCGCTTCATTACCGAGCTTTGCAAGATGCGGGCCTTTTGCGAGTTGTGGGACGAACTGTGCCAAGAACGCTATGGCGTCGAAGACCCGAAATATCGCCGGTTCCGCTATGGCGTTCAGGTCAATTCCCTCGGGCTGACCGAACAACAGCCGGAGAACAACGTTTACCGGATCCTGCTGGAAACGCTCTCCGTGACGCTATCGAAAAATGCCCGCGCCCGGGCCGTCCAATTGCCCGCATGGAACGAGGCGCTGGGTCTACCGCGCCCATGGGACCAGCAATGGTCTTTACGCATGCAGCAAATTCTGGCCTTCGAGACCGACCTTCTGGAGTACGGCGATCTTTTCGACGGAAACCCTACTATTGAAAAGAAGGTCAATGCATTGAAAGAAGGAGCCCGCGCCGAACTGAAACAGATCGACGGAATGGGCGGCGCGGTTGAGGCCATCGCCTACATGAAATCCCGTCTGGTCGATTCCAACGCGGCCCGCATTGCCCGGATCGAAAGCGGTGAAACCATCGTCGTCGGCGTCAACAAATGGGCAACCGGAGAGCCATCGCCCCTGACCGCAGGCGATGACTCGATCATGAAAGTGGATGCCGAGGCAGAGGCGGATCAACTGGGACGTCTGGCCGAATGGAAGGCCAGCCGTGACGCAGAAGCTGTGCAGGGCGCACTGGCGGGCCTGCGGGCCGCAGCCAAGGACGGCACGAACATCATGCCCCCTTCGATCGCCTGCGCCAAGGCAGGTGTCACCACCGGCGAATGGTCCGACGTGATCCGCGCGGCCTTTGGCGAATACCGCGCGCCCACCGGCGTCGCGGCACATGCATCGAACCGCACCGAAGGACTGGACGAGATAAGGGCAGATGTGGACGCTGTCAGTCAAAAGCTGGGGCGCAGGCTGCGATTTCTCATGGGCAAACCCGGACTGGATGGCCATTCGAATGGCGCCGAGCAAATCGCCACCCGCGCCCGCGATTGCGGAATGGAGATCAGCTACGAGGGTATTCGTCTGACACCTGATGAATTGATTGACGCGGCCCGGACGAATGAGCCGCACGTCATCGGACTTTCCATCCTGTCGGGGGCACATGTCGCGCTGACCCGCAGCTTCATGCTTAAATTGCAAACGGCGGGTCTTGGACATATTCCGGTTGTGGCCGGCGGCATTATTCCCGATGAAGACGCCAAGGAATTGAAGCAGTTGGGCGTGGCAAAGATATAAACTCCCAAAGACTTTCAGATTAACGAAATCATGCGCGATATCGTAGCACTGGCCGACCCTCAGTCATCGGCAGCCTAATGGTTTCGTTCATGACGCTTGATTAAAGATAGAAAATAGCGTTATTGCAATTTACCACTCAAGGAGATTGCAATGAAATTTGACCTCAAAGACATGAACCGGAAGGAGCTTGAAAAGCTTCAGTCCGACGTCGAAAAAGCCCTGACGAAAGTCGTCGACAAAGAGAAGAAAGGTGCGCGGGACGCGATCATGAAGACCGCTGCATCTTTCGGATTCACACCCGAAGAGATGCTCGAATTTTCCTCTGGGCCGAAAGTCCGCAAGACGACGCCGAAGGCGCCCGGAAAGCCCAAATACCGGAATCCGGCCAATGGTGACGAAACCTGGACCGGCAAGGGTCGTCCGCCGAAGTGGTTCGTCGACGCCACGACAGCCGGCACGCCCCGCGAAAGCATGGAAATCAAGGACTGATTTGGCGGTTCACCCCGCCACGACACAAAGGTAGGCTGCGCCCGAACATCTATTGAAAGGCGCAGCCATGACCATCCATATCGGGGCCGACAAAGGCCAGATCGCTGAAACCGTTCTGATGCCCGGCGATCCCTATCGCGCGAAATGGGCGGCAGAGACTTTTCTCGACCAGCCGGAACTGGTGAACGAAGTCCGCGGGATGCTGGGTTATACTGGCACCTGGAAAGGCCACCGCGTCACCATTCAGGGCAGCGGAATGGGGATGCCGTCGCTGTCCATTTACGCCAATGAACTGATCAAGGACTACGACGCCAAGACGCTGATCCGCATAGGCTCTTGCGGGGGCATGCAGGAAAAGGTCGGCATCCGCGACGTGATTCTTGCCATGACCGCATCGACAGTTTCCACACCTTCACGCGGTATCTTCCGCGAGCTTGGCTTTGCCCCTTGCGCTGATTACGGCTTGCTCGCCGCCGCGCACAAGGCGGCGGAGGCCAAAGGGACCACGACCCATGTGGGCGGCATCTATTCCTCGGACGTGTTCTATGACGAACGCCCCGATCTGAACGAGCAGATGGTGCGCCACGGTATCCTTGGCGTCGAGATGGAAGCGGCAGAGCTTTACACCCTCGCCGCACGCTATGACCGTCGCGCCTTGGCCGTTCTGACCGTATCGGATCACCTGATCACCGGCGAAGCCCTGCCCAGCGATCAGCGCGAACGCAGCTTTGGTGACATGGTGGAAATCGCCTTGGAAGCCGCCTTCGCGTAAGCCGACGACTGGCCCTGCGATGGGCACGGGCCAGTCGCTCCTGGGCTATGTCCCAACCGGCATCCCGTGGCTGCGATCGTACCCGTTCACGGCGGGCCGATCATGGTCGACCAGCGACTCTGACCGCAGCACGTCCATGCGGAGAGGGTAACAGGACGCGGTATCGGTCGAATGCTGTGCCCCGCAGTCGCCACCGGGACATGCGGACAGGACCGCCAGAAGGTCGATCTCGGCGAAGAACTCGATGTAGTCGCCGGGCCGGACGGGGCTGGCCTTCATGAAATATTGCCCCGTCTCCTGCGTGAAGCCGGTGCACATGAAAACATTCAGCACGTCATGAACGTGCTGTTCAGCCACGTCCATCGACAGCCCCTTTGCCTTGGCCAAGGCGCGGGTCAGGTTCGAATGGCAACAATGGTGGTAGTCGCCCCCACCCAGCAAGTGCCCGGTATAGGGGTCGCAGCGGGTGCCGATGACATCGTGCACACGCCCGCCGTAAGGGTCGACACCGTACCATTCCAGACTGTCATGGCTGATCGTGGTCATGGGCCGCAGATAGGGAAAGCCTGACCACATCCGGTCACCCCGTGTCAGATGTGTTCCGTGCAATGCGCGGGTTTTACCGGAATAGAACCGTTCCTGCAGATTGTTCGCGGCAAAGAGATTCAGATCACCCACCTGCGGCCCATCCACGCTGGTGATCCGCAGAAAATGGCCTGCCGGCACAAGAATGCTGGCCGCATCCCGCGGCGGGGCCACCTCTGTCGCGATTAGAGACGTCGCGGCACGGGCACCGTCGATACGATCAAGCTCGGGCTGCGGAAGGGTTTCTGTCGGATAGCAGATTACGGGCGCGATCTGGCGCCGGACGTCCGCGTCGGAAGGTTCGGTCTGGGTCATTTTTTCAGTCAATCACGGCTGACAGGGTCTGGAAAGACAGACTTCACGACTCACCAAGCCGCCGTATGGCGTAAAAATTAACTTGGATCTATTAATGGAGACCAAAGATGTTGAAAGCTTTGTGTGTCGTTTCGAGCGGATCGCTAGGGCTTTCGAGATGTTCAGCTTGAGCAAAGGCCACGCCACATGGCGTGCCCTTCTTGCTTGAGCAATTTGAGCCTAGACCTGACGATCAACCAGCATGCCTTTGATTTCGGAGATCGCCTTGGCAGGATTCAGGCCCTTGGGGCAGGTCTTGGCGCAGTTCATGATCGTATGGCAGCGGTAAAGCTTGAACGGATCTTCCAGATCATCCAGACGCTCGCCCGTCGCTTCATCGCGGGAATCAACGATCCAGCGGTGCGCGGCCAGAAGTGCGGCCGGTCCAAGAAACTTGTCACTGTTCCACCAATAGGATGGGCAGGCCGTCGAACAGCAGGCGCACATGATGCACTCGTAACGGCCGTCCAGCTTCTCGCGATCCTCGATCGACTGCCTCCACTCCTTGGCGGGGGCGTTCGTCTTGGTTTCGAGCCACGGCATGATGCTGGCGTGCTGGGCGTAGAAATGGGTCAGGTCGGGGATCAGGTCCTTGACCACAGGCATGTGCGGCAGCGGGTAGACCTTCACGTCGCCCGACACTTCGTCCAGACCGTAGATGCACGCCAGAGTATTGATACCGTCGATATTCATGGCACAGGACCCGCAGATACCTTCGCGGCAGGACCGGCGGAAGGTCAATGTCGGGTCGATCTTGTTCTTGATGTAGATCAGCGCATCCAGAACCATCGGCCCGCAGTCGTCGAGATCGACAAAATAGGTGTCGATCGCCGGGTTCTTTCCATCGTCCGGGTTCCAGCGGTAGATCTGGACCTTCTTGACGTTGGTCGTACCCTCGGGTTTGGGCCATGTCTTGCCCGTCGTCATACGAGAGTTCTTCGGCAGGGTCAGTTGAACCATGATGAGGCTCCTTTATTGGCGCAGACGTGGGGAACGGATCGGGTTCTCACCCGTCGCCCGCACGACGCAATCTTGATAAACGGCCAGCGGATCGCGTCCGGCCAGATAGTCCGAAGTAATGCCGATACTGGCCCCTGTCCTGACCCCCTCGCGGCTGTTGACACCGAAGGCGACAGCGCCGGTCGGTGCCTGAGCCGCGCGCGCCCGTTGTTCGCACCGCAACGCGACTGCTTCCGGATCGGGCGGCGGCAGCTCGCAGGCCGCAAGAGGCACAAGGAGGGCAAGGGCAACAAGGCGCATCACTGCGACAGCGCCTCCATCAGGCAGTCCTGAAAGTCGGGGGCACTGGCGACCACATCCACGATCTGGCCCCGGGCGTTCATATCCGTGGCCGCATTGATCTGGGCGATTTGGGCATCCTCCAGTCGCGGGATGGCGCATTGACCCAGTGCTACGCCCGCCGCCTGCGGCAGGCCCTGTTCCACGACATCCTGCACGATCAGCGTGTAGGCTTGGTTACGCTCTTCCTGATCGGCCAGCGCCGGGACGGCGGCAAGGATCAGGGCGGCGGTAAGTAGGCGTTTCATCAGTAAACCCGTGCTTTTGGAGCAATTTTCTTCATGTCGATCCCACCTTCGCTTTCGGTCGTCAGCGGGTCGACGTGAACCGGACGGTAAGACAATTCGGTGCGGTTCCCAGTCACCTTTGCGAGAGTGTGCACACGCCACTTTTCATCGTCACGATCCGGATGGTCCTCGTGCGCGTGGGCGCCACGGCTTTCCTTGCGGGCTTCGGCCCCCACGATGGTCGCCAATGCGTTCGGCATCAGGTTCGCAAGCTCGAAGGTTTCCATCAGGTCCGAATTCCAGACAAGGCTGCGGTCGGTGACCTTGATGTCGTCCAGCTTGGCCGCGATGTCGGTCATCCTTCTGACTCCCTCGGCCAGCGTCTTGTCTGTGCGGAAGACCGCTGCATCATCCTGCATCGCCTGTTGCATCTCGTCGCGCAGGTTGGCGGTGGGTGTGCCGCCGTCCGAATGGCGGACGGTATCGAACCGGTCCAGAGCCGAATCGACGGACGCCTGGTTCATCGGTGCGTTGGCGGTGTTCGGATCGACGACCTGACCGGCCTTGATCGCGGCGGCACGGCCAAAGACCACAAGGTCGATAAGCGAGTTGGACCCCAGACGGTTCGCACCATGCACACTGGCACAGCTTGCCTCGCCCACGGCCATCAGACCCGGCACGACAGCGTCGGGATTTTCCTGCGTCGGGTTCAACACCTCGCCCCAGTAGTTCGTGGGAATACCGCCCATATTGTAGTGCACGGTCGGCAGCACGGGGATCGGCTCTTTCGTCAGATCCACGCCAGCAAAGATGCGGGCGGATTCACTGATGCCGGGCAGGCGCAGGTCCAGCGTCTCGGGCGGCAGGTGGTTCAGGTTCAGGTGGATGTGATCGCCTTTTGGCCCCACGCCGCGCCCCTCGCGGATTTCCATTGTCATGCAACGGCTGACCACGTCGCGCGACGCAAGATCCTTGTAGGTCGGCGCATAGCGCTCCATGAATCGCTCGCCTTCGGAGTTGGTCAGGTATCCCCCCTCGCCCCGAGCCCCTTCGGTGATCAGGCAGCCGGCGCCATAGATACCGGTGGGGTGGAACTGGACGAACTCCATGTCCTGAAGCGGCAGCCCCTGACGCGCGACCATGCCGTTGCCGTCGCCGGTGCAGGTATGAGCGGACGTGGCACTGAAATAGGCGCGACCGTAGCCGCCGGTCGCCAGAACGGTGGTCTTGGCGTTGAACAGGTGCAGTGTGCCGTCGTCCAGCTTCCACGCCAGAACACCCTGACACTGCCCGTCTTCGGACATGATCAGGTCGGTGGCAAAATACTCGATGTAGAATTCGGCCTTTTGCTTGAGAGACTGGCCGTAAAGCGTGTGCAGGATGGCGTGGCCGGTTCGGTCGGCGGCGGCACAGGTGCGTTGCACGGCTGGGCCTTCGCCGAATTCGGTGGTGTGCCCGCCAAAGGGCCGCTGATAGATCTTGCCGTCTTCGGTGCGACTGAACGGAACGCCGTAGTGTTCAAGTTCGTAGACGGCCTTGGGGGCTTCGCGAGCAAGGTATTCCATCGCGTCCGTATCGCCCAGCCAGTCAGAGCCCTTGACGGTGTCATACATGTGCCACTGCCAGTGGTCGGGGCCCATATTGGACAACGACGCGGCGATGCCGCCCTGCGCGGCCACGGTGTGGGACCGGGTCGGAAACACCTTGGTGATACAGGCGGTCTTGAGCCCCTGCTCGGCCAGACCCAGCGTCGCACGCAGGCCCGCGCCGCCCGCACCGATCACGATGGCGTCGAAAGTATGTGTTTCGTAGTCGTAAGCAGCCATGTGCTGTCTCCGATTGAATTAAAGGGCGAGCCGGACGACGGCAAGGATGCCGATCGCGGCTGCCGCGTAAGAAATGCAGATTGCCGCGATCAGGCAGACCTTGCCGGCGAAGCCGTGGACATAGTCCTCGATCAGGGTCTGAACACCTTTGCGGAAATGATAGAAGCTGACAGCGATGGTCAGTGCCGCGATGGCCGACGGCCAGGGCCGTGCATAGTAGGCCAGCGCCGTTTCATAATCGCTGCCCAGCGCCTCGCCGAAGGTGAAGATGAAAAGCGGGATCAGCACAAGCAGCGCGACCGAGGTCACGATCATCTTCCAGTGGTGGTCGGTGCCGGTGCGGGCGGCGCCCATGCCAGAGGCGCGCTTGCGGTCGGTCAGATATGCCATGCGCCGCTCCTTATATGACGATTGCGGTGAAGATGGTCAGCAGGACCGCCACGATGATGGCAGCCATGGCAAAGGTCTCGGACTTGTCGACCGCCAGCATCCGACCGGAATCCCAGATGAGGTGGCGCAGTCCGAACAGCAGGTGATACCAGATCGCCGCCATCGACAGGAACATGATGATGTCACCGAACCAGCTGGTGATGAAGCCGTTCGCAGTGGCAAAGGCCTCGGGTCCGGCGGCAAGAGCCGCGAACCACCAGACGATCAGCAGGGACGCCACGATCACCGCGTTGCCAGTGATGCGGGTGAAGATCGACGTCATTGATGTCAGCTGCGGTCGGTAGATCGTCAGGTGCGGTGAAAGCGGGCGATTGCCCCGGTTCACATCGGCCATATCGGGTCCCTTTTGGTTGCGCAGCGCAATCAAGCACCGCGTTTCCAGTCTTTTGCATCATCGTCAGACAAGAGTCACGGGCTGCAATCCTGAAAACACGCGTGAAATCGCCACAGTGAGTGTATTTTTTGCCCCTTGTGATCACACCAATTTCTGGCGTGATCACAAAAATCGCAGGTTTTTAGCAAGGCGCCCATCACACCGGCATCAGCGCCCAATAATCGAGATCGAGCAGGACATCCGGATGATACTTGCCGTCATCCCCCCGCAAGACACCGGCCGCGCCCTTGGTCGCGACCAGCCTCAACCGGATCACGCCAACGCCCGGGGCAGTGGTTCCGGCAGTATCCAGCACCTCGGACCATGCGCGCACGGTGTCGCCTGCAAAGCAGGGGTTCGCATGAGCACCACCGTTCAGCGCGACGATCATCTGGGCGTTGGCCAACCCGTTGAACGACAAAGCCCGCGCAAGGCTGATGACATGGCCGCCGTAGATCAGGCGTTTGCCGTCGGGGCGCTGGGTCGCGTCGAAATGCACCTTGGCGGTGTTCTGCCACAGACGGGTGGCCAGCATGTGCTCGGCCTCTTCGATCGTGACGCCGTCGACGTGGTCGATCACTTCACCCACCGCGTAATCACCCAGGCGGTGCGGCTCGCCCGCCAGCGCAAAGTCGTAGCCCGTGAAATCCAGGCCCTCGGGAATGACCAGATCGGCGGCGCTTACTGCATCGTCCAGATGCGGGACGACCGGTTCGGGGGCCGGCCCGTCGCCGCGTTTGCGGACCATGACCCAGCGCACATAACTCATCAGCGTCTCGCCGTGCTGGTTGCGGCCTGTCGTGCGAACCCAGACGACGCCGCTTTTGCCGTTGGAGTTCTGCTTGACACCGATCACCTCGCTTTCCGACGTGATCGTATCGCCGGGCCAAAGCGGCGTGATCCAGCGACCCTCTGCATATCCAAGGTTGGCCACGGCATTGAGCGATATATCGGGCACGGTCTTGCCGAACACGGTGTGGAAAGTGATCAGATCGTCCAGCGGGCTGAACGGCAGGCCACAGCTTTGCGCGAACCGGTCAGAAGAATGAAGTGCATGGCGTGCGGGATAAAGCGCCTGGTAAAGCGCCCTCTCGCCCAACTTGACCGTTCGTGGCACGGCGTGGCGCATGATGTCACCGACGGTGTAGTCCTCGAAGAACCGCCCCGCGCTGGTCTTTGTCATTGCTGACCCAGCTTCATCTCGGGGTGGTAATCGTCCGGGATTTCCTTGGTGACGGCCTGCCCGCAGCGCATCACGCCGTTGGCCTCATCGAAGGCATAGGTGGGCGTGCCGTAAAGCTCCCACCCCTTGGACAGAGCGTTTGACACCTTGTGGCAAAAGGCGGACGTGTCGTCTTCGGTCAGCAGGCGGTAAATCTTGGGCATGGGTCTATCCGAAAGGGTTGTAGCCGAGTGCGGCATGAATACCGGCAACCACGACATAAAGAACAAGGGCCGCCACGACAGCGATCCATTCCGACTTTATGGGCGGCGCATGGTAGGCGCCCCGCGGCCCCTCGGCGCGATTGACCACGATCATTTCCGCGATGGCCCAAATCGCCAGACCGCCGAACAGGACAAACGACGGCGTGTCGCCGTTGACCATGATATGCGCCACGGACCAGACGACCACGGCGGTCAGCTGCGGGTGCCGGATGGTGCGTGTGATCCGTGTCTTTTTGCCGGATGCTGCAAAGAGGTAGAAGGCAAGCAGGATCAAAAGGTTATTGATACCTGTCCAGGGCTGGGCCTTGCCCCAGTATACCGTGCCGTCCCAGCCGCGGTAGCCGATGACCATCAGCACGATGGCAACGACGCTCAGCACGGCCACAATAGCCTTGCCACGGTCTCCGAAACGGGCCCGGCTGTCGGGCGAAATCCGTTTCCAGAAATGTGCACCCGCCCAGATCAGCAGGCCGAGAATCGTGAGGGTCATGCGCTTTCCAATCGTGCAATCATGTCGGCTTGCGCCAAGGTCGCGCGGGCCGTCTCGATATGCAAGTTCTCGACGATCTTTCCATCCACGACCGCCACCCCCTGCCCTTCGCGCATCGCCGCCTCGAAGGCGTCGATCTGGCGGCGGGCCAGCGCCACTTCGGCCTCGGTCGGGCCAAAGCACGCGTTGGCGATCTCGATCTGGGCGGGGTGAATCAGGCTTTTGCCGTCGAAGCCCATGTCGCGCCCCTCTTCACATTCGGCCCGCAGCCCGTCCGTGTCCTGAAAGGCATTATAGACACCGTCGATCGCGGCGACGCCCTGCGCCCGTGCGGCCAGAAGGCAATGCTGCAGAGCGACCATCAGGGCCGCGCGGGATCGCGTCCGCAGGTCCTTGGCCAGATCATTCGTGCCCATCACGAAGCCTTCAAGGCGCGGATGGGCTGCGATTGCGGCGGCATTCAGCACGCCCTGCGGGGTCTCCATCATCGCCCAAATGGCCTTGACCGGCACGCGACGGGCCAGTTCATCGATGTCGTCGGGGCCATTCACCTTGGGCAGCAGCACAGCGTCACATTTCATCGCGGCGACCGCTGCGGCATCTTCCTTGCCCCATTGGGTGTCCAGCGCATTGATCCGCACAATGGTCATGCGCGGCCCGTAACCCTCTTCCAGCGCGGCGTATAAGGTGTCGCGCGCCGCTATCTTGGCGTCGGGTGACACCGCGTCCTCAAGGTCGAACAGGATCACATCGACCGGCAGGCTGCGCGCCTTTTCCAACGCACGCTCCTTGGAGCCGGGGATATAGAGGGCAGAGCGAAGCGGGCGGTCGAGCATATGGGCCTCATTGGTAACAAAGTTGCGCCGATATGACTGCAAGCGCAGCATCTGTTCAAGGCGAAATCCGCCGCGCTGCGGCGAGAGGATCCGTTCGATGGTGCAGGATTTCTCTCAACAACAGCTTTCAGAAAGGGTGCACCCCCAGAAAGGACATCCCGATGAAACGCATGTTCATGATCTGCCTGACCTTCGCCCTGACCATTGCAACCGCACAAATGCTGCGCGCCGCACCCGCCAACTGCGCACCGCACGACACGGTGGTCTATCGACTGGCCGAAGGTTACGCCGAAAGCCGACAAGTCATCGGCCTCACCACAGACGGCGCGGTGATCGAGGTTTTCGCCTCGGACAGCGGAAGCTGGACACTGACGGTCACGGCACCCGGAGGTCCGACCTGTCTGGTCGCTGCGGGCGAGCACTATCAGCATCTGGCCGAACCCCTGCCCAACACCGACCCGGACGCCTAGCCCAATCCGATCCAGAGCAGCCGCAGGCCCGTCACCACCAGCAGGGTATAGGTCAGCGCGAAAAAGAACCGCTCGCTCACCCAATGATGGGCGCGCACCCCGATCCACGTCCCGATCAGGGCGAAAGGCGCAAGGTAGAGGTCTGCAAGAAATGTCTGCGCCGAAAAGATTCCCAGAAAGGCGTAGGGCACGAACTTGATGATATTGATTGCCCAAAAGGTAAGGATCGTCGTGGCCTGATATGTGGTCTTGCCGATGCCCTGCCCCAGCAGGAACACGGCGACCGGCGGCCCCCCGGCGTGGGACACGAAGCTGGTGAAGCCCGCAAAGGTTCCGGTGACGCTGGCCCAGAACCGGCTGAACGGCCAGTTTCCGTTCGGCAACCAGGCGCGGGCCTTGGCCATCTGGTAAGCCACGAACGCAAGACAGATCGCGCCGATCAGCACGCGAAAGGCATCGGCAGGCACGGCGGCATAGATGGCGGCGCCAAGGGCGATCCCCGGCACGGCCCCGGCGATCATCCACCACGCCGACCGCGCATCCCATTTGCCCCAGTAGGGCCTGAGTGCCGCCACATCGACCAACATCAGCAAGGGCAGCATGACGCCCAACGCCACGCCCGGCGGCAGGACAAGCGCCAGAATCGCAGAGGACGCAAAGGCGGCCCCCGATCCGAAGCCCGCCTTGCTGATGCTGGCGAAAAGCACGGCGGGGATGGCCACCGCGAAGAACGTGAAATCGAACGCGATCACCCGGCACCCCTGTTATTCCCGACTGTTGCGAAAGACTTAGTCAATCCGCGCGACACTGGCCATGCCCCCTGTCCGCGGTGCATAGCGCGGCACTCTTGCGCGGGCCCGCGCAAGAGACTAGGCAAACCCCAGTCAAAATCCACTTCCAGGGGACCAAATTCATGGCCAGACCCAAGATCGCCCTCATCGGCGCCGGACAGATCGGTGGCACACTTGCCCATCTTGCCGCCGTCAAGGAACTCGGCGACGTCGTCCTGTTCGACATCGCCGAAGGCACTCCGCAGGGCAAGGCGCTCGACATCGCCGAGTCAGGTCCCGCCGCCAGGTTCGATGGCAGCTTCAAGGGCACCAACGACTATGCCGATATCGCGGGTGCGGACGTCTGCATCGTCACCGCCGGTGTTCCCCGCAAGCCCGGCATGAGCCGCGACGACCTGCTGGGCATCAACCTCAAGGTCATGAAAGCGGTCGGCGAAGGCATCAAGACCCACGCCCCCGACGCTTTCGTCATCTGCATCACGAACCCGCTGGACGCAATGGTCTGGGCCCTGCGCGAGTTTTCGGGCCTGCCGCACGAAAAGGTCTGCGGCATGGCCGGAGTTCTGGACAGCGCTCGCTTCCGCCACTTCCTTGCCGAAGAATTCGAAGTCTCGATGCGCGACGTGACAGCCTTTGTTCTGGGCGGCCACGGCGATACCATGGTGCCGCTGACCCGCTATTCGACCGTCGCCGGTATCCCGCTTCCCGATCTGGTCGAGATGGGCTGGTCGACGCAGGACAAGCTGGACGCGATCGTGCAGCGCACCCGTGACGGTGGCGCCGAAATCGTCGGGCTGCTGGGCAATGGCTCGGCCTTCTACGCGCCCGCCACCTCGGCGATCGAAATGGCAGAGTCCTACCTCAAGGACCAGAAACGCCTGCTGCCCTGTGCCGCACATGTGGACGGTGCCTACGGGCTTGACGGCTTTTATGTCGGCGTCCCGACCATCATCGGGGCCGGTGGCATCGAGCGTGTCGTCGAGATCAAGATGAACAAGGACGAGCAGGCGATGTTCGACAAATCCGTCGATGCTGTAAAAGGTCTTGTTTCGGCCTGTAAAGAGATCGACAGCAGCCTGTCCTGAACGCTGAAGCCAGACCTCAGACAGGGGCGTCCCAAGCGGGGCGCCCCTTTTCGTTGGCGCCGCGAATCACTTTCTGTCGCGCGCACCATATTTTTGTGATCACACGCAAAATGCTGTGATCACAAATGTCGGATTTCTGCGCCCTGACATGCGACTTTTGTTCCTATCGTAAGTGTTTCGTGTTTTCAGAGTGCAAACCCAAGCCGTCGAGGGACCGATATGAACATCCATGAATACCAGGCCAAAGCTCTGTTGCGCGATTATGGCGCCCCCGTCAGCGATGGCCGCGCCGTCATGCGGGCCGAAGAAGCGAAGACCGCAGCCGGCGAACTTGATGGCCCGCTTTGGGTGGTGAAGGCGCAGATCCATGCCGGTGGACGCGGCAAGGGCAAATTCAACGAGGCCGACGCCGGTGAAGCCGGTGGTGTCCGTTTGACCAAATCGGTCGAAGAGGCCGCACAGGAAGCCAAGAAGATGCTGGGCCGCACGCTGGTCACGCACCAGACCGGCCCCGCAGGCAAGCAGGTCAACCGAGTTTACATCGAAGACGGGTCGGGCATCGAGACAGAGCTTTACCTCGCGCTGGTGATCGACCGCACGACGTCCCGTGTCGGCTTTGTCTGCTCGACAGAGGGCGGCATGGACATCGAAGAGGTCGCCGCATCGACCCCGGAAAAAATCCTGAACTTCACCGTGGACCCCGCCACCGGCTACCAACCGTTCCACGGTCGCCGCGTGGCCTTCACGCTTGGCCTCGAAGGTCAGCAGGTCAAGCAATGCGTCAAGTTGATGGGCCAGCTTTACAAGGCGTTCATCGAAAAAGACATGGAGATGCTCGAGATCAATCCCCTGATCGTCACCGACAAGGGTGACCTCAAGGTGCTGGACGCTAAGGTCAGCTTTGACAGCAACGCCATCTACCGCCACTCCGACATCGGCGCCCTGCGCGACGAGACAGAGGAAGACGCCAAGGAACTGCGGGCCAGCAAATACGACCTGAACTACATCGCGCTCGACGGCGAGATCGGGTGCATGGTCAACGGCGCGGGCCTTGCCATGGCGACGATGGACATCATCAAGCTTTACGGGGCCGAGCCTGCCAACTTTCTCGACGTGGGCGGCGGCGCGACCAAGGAAAAGGTCACCGAAGCCTTCAAGATCATCACCTCCGATCCGCAGGTCAAAGGTATTCTTGTCAACATTTTCGGCGGCATCATGCGCTGTGACGTCATCGCCGAGGGTGTCATTGCCGCGGTGAAAGAGGTCGGCCTCAAGGTGCCGCTGGTCGTCCGTCTGGAAGGCACGAACGTCGAAAAAGGCAAGGAGATCATCCAGAACTCCGGTCTTGACGTGATTGCCGCCGACGACCTCAAGGACGGTGCGCAGAAGATCGTGAAAGCCGTAAAAGGGTGACACGCCTTGCGGCGGGCAGGGCCCGCCGCATGTCATTTCGCCCGGGTCCGGGTTCATCAGTCAGGATCTTGCCGAATGTTCGGTGTTTTCCTCAAATTCGACAGGTAAGCCGCGAAAGCGCCACAGCATGACCGTCACACGCAGCACATTGTCCGTCAGGACTGGGCAGACCACGACGGGGGCCACTCGGCCCTCAATCCCGAACCTGACCGAAAGGACCCTTTTCGATGACCAAGACGCTTGCCTTGACACTTTTCGCCAGCCTGTCGCTTACGGCCTGTATAGGGATCGACAGTGGTGGATCCGTGACACGCGATATCGTGGACCACGGGCTGTCCTGCCCCGGCTCGCCCTATATGGTCACCACCTACGATCTGCCAGTGCGCTGCGGACCGCAGCGCCCCATGCCCTATGCGATGAACTGAACCCGGTCGCAGCCCAGCGCTGCGTCGCCTTCGCCGTCCGCCCGCCGCGCAAACCTGCACGGCGGGCCGATTGCATATCGAAGGTGTGCTGTCACATTCAGGCCCCGCTGCCCGCATGCGCCCGGTCTTTTCGCCTCGTCAATGACCGGACCCCGTCATCTGCTACGGCCCCGCACTTCAATTCCGATACCCCAATTCCACATTCACGCCGGACCCCGCACAGGGTCACGGTGTGGGCATCCTGCTGACGGGCGCTGCCGATCAAGCGCCGCCCGACCGAAATAAGAAACCGAAGGACCGAAACTCATGGCCATTCTCGTCGACGAAAACACCAAGGTGATCTGCCAGGGCCTGACCGGCAGTCAGGGCACCTTCCACTCCGAGCAGGCCATCGCCTACGGCACCAAGATGGTCGGCGGCGTGACACCCGGCAAAGGCGGCCAGACGCATCTGGACCTGCCGGTCTTCAACTCGGTCCACGAGGCGAAGGCCAGGACAGAAGCCAACGCATCCGTCATCTACGTCCCGCCGCCCTTTGCAGCCGACTCGATCCTCGAAGCGATCGACGCCGAAATGGAACTGATCATCTGCATCACCGAAGGCATCCCCGTGCTGGACATGATGAGCGTCAAGCGCGCCCTCGAAGGGTCGTCGTCGCGTCTGATCGGGCCGAACTGCCCCGGTGTCATCACGCCGGACGCCTGCAAGATCGGCATCATGCCCGGCCATATCCACAAGCGCGGGTCTGTCGGCGTCGTATCGCGGTCCGGCACGCTGACCTATGAAGCGGTCAAGCAGACATCCGACAGCGGGCTGGGCCAGTCCACCGCAGTCGGCATCGGCGGCGACCCGATCAAGGGCACCGAGCATATCGACGTGCTGAACATGTTCCTCGACGACGATGAAACCCATTCCATCATCATGATCGGCGAGATCGGCGGCACCGCCGAAGAGGAAGCCGCAGAATTCCTGGCCGAACAGCGCAAAAAGGGCCGCTGGAAGCCCACCGCCGGTTTCATCGCGGGCCGCACCGCGCCTCCGGGCCGTCGCATGGGTCATGCCGGTGCCATCGTGGCCGGTGGCAAAGGCGACGCCGAAAGCAAGATCGAGGCGATGAAATCCGCCGGGATCGTGGTGGCAGACAGCCCTGCCACGCTGGGCGAAGCCGTGCTTGCTGCCATCGACAAAGCCTGAGGGTCAAGGCTGTGACATATCAAAAGGTCCAAGCTGCCCCCATGTGGCTTGGACAGCGATTGCGGCATCGCACTGCAACGGCTTTCACAACCCGTGTTTCCACTTAACCGAGGTCACGCCATGAACGACCAGTCCCCCAACGACGCCTTCCACGCCTCCAGCTTCCTGCAAGGCCATAACGCGGAATATGTCGAACAGCTTTATGCCCGCTATGCCGACAATCCGCAGGCGGTCGACGAAAGCTGGCGCCAGTTCTTCGAATCCTTGGGCGACGCTCCGCAAGAGGCACGGGCAGAGGCGGCGGGTCCAAGCTGGGCGCGCAAGGACTGGCCGATGCAGCCGATGGACGACCTGACGGCGGCGCTGGACGGACAATGGCCAGCCGACCCCAAGGACGCGAAAGCCGCAGGCGACAAGATCAAGGCCAAGGCCGCCGAAAAGGGCGAGGAGGTATCTGACGCTCAGGTGCAGTCTGCCGTTCTCGATTCGCTGCGTGCGCTGATGTTGATCCGCGCCTATCGGATCAGGGGCCACCTCGTCGCCGATCTTGATCCGCTGGATATGCGCGAACACGTGCCGCACCCGGAGCTCGAACCCGAATCCTATGGCTTCGGACCCGACGACATGGACCGCCCGATCTTCATCGACAACGTGCTCGGTCTCGAAGTCGCCACCATGAGCGAGATCATGGCCATCGTGAAGCGCACCTATTGCGGCACCTTCACGCTGCAGTACATGCACATCTCGAACCCCGATGAAGCCGCGTGGCTGAAAGAGCGGATCGAGGGTTACGGCAAGGAAATCCTGTTCACCAAGGCCGGGCGCAAGGCGATCCTTGACAGTCTGGTCGAGGCGGAAGGCTTCGAGAAGTTCCTGCACGTCAAGTATATGGGCACCAAGCGCTTTGGCCTCGACGGTGGCGAAAGCCTGATCCCCGCGATGGAGCAGATCATCAAGCGTGGCGGCCAGCTTGGACTGGAAGAGATTGTCATCGGCATGCCCCACCGGGGGCGGTTGTCGGTGCTGGCGAACGTCATGGAGAAGCCCTATCGGGCGATATTCAACGAATTTCAGGGGGGCAGCTTCAAGCCCGAGGACGTAGACGGCTCCGGCGATGTGAAATACCATTTGGGTGCGTCGTCGGACCGTGAATTCGACGGCAATTCCGTTCACCTGTCGCTGACGGCGAACCCGTCCCACCTTGAAGCGGTGAACCCTGTCGTTCTTGGCAAGGTCCGCGCCAAGCAGGACCAGAAGAAAGACAAGGACCGCACCAAGGTCATGGGCGTGCTGCTGCACGGGGATGCGGCCTTCGCGGGTCAGGGCGTCGTGGCCGAAGGCTTGCAGATGTCCGGTATCCGCGGACATCGCACCGGCGGCACCATGCATATCGTGGTGAATAACCAGATCGGCTTTACCACCGCGCCGCACTTCAGCCGCTCCAGCCCCTACCCCACTGACATCGCGCTGATGGTCGAGGCCCCGATCTTCCACGTGAACGGGGACGACCCCGAAGCCGTCGTGCACGCGGCCCGCGTCGCCACCGAGTTCCGCCAGAAGTTCCACAAGGACGTGGTGCTCGATCTTATCTGCTACCGCCGCTTCGGTCACAACGAAGGCGACGAGCCGATGTTCACCAACCCGGTGATGTACAAGAAGATCAAGAACCAGAAAACCACGCTGACGCTTTACACCGAGAGGCTGGTCAAGGACGGTCTGATCCCCGAGGGCGAGATCGAGGACATGAAGACCGCCTTTCAGGCCTACCTGAACGAAGAGTTCGAGGCCGGGAAAGAGTACAAGCCGAACAAGGCCGACTGGCTGGACGGGCGCTGGTCGCATATCGACCGCCGCGACGAAGCCGAATACCAGCGCGGAGCCACGGCGATCAGCGAGGAAACCTTTCGCGATGTCGGCAAGGCGCTGAGCACGGTCCCGGAAGGCTTCAACACCCACCGGACGATCGACCGCCTGATGAAATCCAAGGCTGACATGTTCGAGACCGGCACTGGCATCGACTGGTCCACCGGCGAGGCACTGGCGTTCGGGTCGCTTCTGACAGAAGGCTACAACGTCCGTCTGGCCGGTCAGGACAGCGTGCGTGGCACCTTCAGCCAGCGCCATTCTGCCCTTGTCGATCAGAAGACGGAAAACCGTTGCTATCCGCTCAACCAGATCCGCGAAGGTCAGGCGCAGTACGAAGGTATCGACTCGATGCTTTCAGAGTATGCGGTGCTGGGCTTCGAGTATGGCTATTCGCTGGCCGAACCCAACGCGTTGGTCATATGGGAAGCGCAGTTCGGTGACTTCGCCAACGGCGCGCAGATCATGTTTGACCAGTTCATCAGCTCGGGCGAAAGCAAATGGCTGCGGATGTCCGGTCTGGTCATGCTGCTGCCCCACGGATTTGAAGGACAGGGGCCGGAACACTCCTCGGCTCGGCTTGAACGGTTCCTGCAGATGTGCGGCAATGACAACTGGATCGTGGCCAACTGCACGACGCCTGCCAACTATTTCCACCTGTTGCGCCGCCAGTTGCACCGCGACTTTCGCAAGCCACTGGTCCTGATGACGCCCAAGTCCCTGTTGCGCCACAAGATGGCCGTGTCGCGGACCGAGGAATTTACCACCGGGTCGTCCTTCCACCGCGTCCTCTGGGACGATGCGGAATACGGCAACTCGGACACCAAGCTGGTCGATGACGCCAAGATCAAGCGCGTCGTGATGTGTTCGGGCAAGGTCTACTTCGACCTGCTGGAAGAACGCGACAACCGCGGGATCGACGACGTCTACCTGATGCGGTTCGAGCAGTTCTATCCCTTCCCGGCCCAATCCGCCGTAAAAGAGCTGGAGCGGTTCAAGAACGCCGAAATGGTCTGGTGTCAGGAAGAGCCCCGCAACCAGGGCGGCTGGACCTTCATCGAGCCCAACCTTGAATGGGTCCTGACCCGCATCAAGGCCACACATACACGGCCCCGCTACGTCGGTCGCACCCCCTCGGCCAGCCCGGCAACGGGTCTGGCCAGCCAGCACAAAGCCCAACAAGCCGCGCTCGTGAACGACGCGCTGACCATCGAAGGAACCACCAAATGAGCACCGAAGTCCGCGTCCCGACCCTTGGCGAAAGCGTCAGCGAAGCGACCGTCGCCACATGGTTCAAGCAGCCCGGCGACACGGTCGCCGTCGATGAAATGCTTTGCGAGCTTGAAACCGACAAGGTGACCGTCGAGGTGCCCAGCCCCGTCGCCGGCACCCTGTCCGAGATCGTGGCGAACGAGGGCGACACCGTCGGTGTCGATGCCCTGCTCGCGCAGATCAGCGAAGGCGATGCAAAGCCCGCCGCCAAGAAAGACGACAGCGCGAAAAAGGACGAAACGCCCGACACCGCTGAAACGGAAAAATCCGCCTCCTCCGAGGATGTGCCGACGGCGGCGTCCACCAGCGATCATCCCGACCAGCGCGGCGATGTCGAGGACGCGCCTTCGGCCAAGAAAATGATGGCGGAAAACGACCTCGGGGACGGTGACGTTCAGGGCACCGGCAAGGACGGTCGCGTGATGAAAGAGGACGTGCTCAAGGCGCTGTCCACCAAGTCCGAAGCGCCTGCCCCCGCCCCCGCGGCCAAGCAAGCCCCGCGCGCACCCACCGCTGCCGATCAGGCCGACCGCGAGGAACGGGTCAAGATGACCCGTCTGCGCCAGACCATCGCCAAGCGCCTGAAAGACAGCCAGAACACCGCCGCGATGCTGACCACCTACAACGAGGTGGACATGACCGAGGTCATGGCGCTGCGGACCGAATACAAGGACCTTTTCCTCAAGAAGCACGGCGTGAAACTGGGCTTCATGTCCTTTTTCACCAAGGCCTGCTGTCATGCCCTGAAAGAGGTCCCCGAGGTCAACGCCGAGGTCGACGGAAACGAGATCGTCTACAAGAACTTCGTCAACATGGGCATCGCCGCGGGCACGCCGACGGGTCTTGTGGTGCCTGTCATCAACGACACGGACGCCATGTCCTTTGCCGAAATCGAGAAGGCCATCGCCGAAAAGGGTGCGAAAGCCCGTGACGGCAAGCTGACGATGGCGGAAATGCAGGGCGGCACCTTCACCATCTCGAACGGCGGGGTCTACGGCTCGCTCATGTCCTCGCCCATCCTAAACCCGCCGCAGTCGGGGATCCTTGGGATGCACAAGATTCAGGACCGCCCGATGGCGATCAACGGAGAGGTCGTGATCCGTCCGATGATGTATCTGGCCCTGTCCTATGACCACCGGATCGTCGACGGCAAAGGTGCGGTGACCTTCCTTGTCCGCGTGAAAGAAGCACTGGAAGACCCCCGCCGGTTGTTGATGGATCTGTGAGGGTGTGGCGGGCTGAAGCCCGCCCTACGCCTACAGCGCAATGATATCGAAAGGAAAAGGCCATGACTGTTGAACTGACCTATCTGCTTTGGGCGACGATCCTTTTGATCGTTCATGTTCTGGTGCAGGCGACCTTTTCCGACCTGTCGAAAGGACTTGGATGGGCGCTTGGGCCGCAGGATGAAAAACGGGATCAAAGCGTCATCGCGGCCCGTATCGAAAGGGCGTTGCGCAACTACCTCGAGACGTTGCCCGCCTTTGTCGCGCTCGCACTTATGCTGGCTGTCACTGAAAGCGGCACGGCAACGACAGTCTTGGGCGCTGCGGTCTGGTTCTGGGCGCGGATCGTATATATCCCGGCTTATGCTTCGGGTATTCCGCTTGTCCGTTCGGTTGCTTTTTTTGCGTCACTTGCCGGGCTCGTGATGATGATGACGCCGCTGTTCTGATATGACACCCGAACTGCAAGTCCTCGCCCTCGCCGGTCTGCTCCAAGGCATACAGTTCGTGCTGATGGCCGTGCCTGCCAACCTTGAGCTGGGCACCGGCAAGACCGCCTCGCCCCGCGATCCACAGCGAATGAACGGCCAGCGGATGGACGAAATGGTCAGCCCGCGCACAGGCCGCCTGTTTCGGGCGCTGAACAATCACTTCGAGGCACTGATCCTTTATACCATCGCCGTGGTCGTGCTGATCCTTGGCGATAAGACAACTGGCTTCTCCGCGATTTGCGCATGGGCCTATCTGGGCGCGCGTGTCCTGTATATCCCCGCCTACGCTTTCGGCTGGGTGCCGTGGCGCAGCGCAATCTGGTTCGTTGGCTTCGGCGCCACAATGCTTATGTTACTCTCGACAGTTATTTGAACGGAAAGGCGCTTACATGGCCCAATACGACGTCATCTTCATCGGTTCCGGCCCCGGCGGCTATGTCGGCGCGATCCGCGCCGCTCAACTGGGTCTGAAAACCGCCTGCGTCGAAGGACGCGAGACGCTGGGCGGCACCTGCCTGAACATCGGCTGCATCCCGTCCAAGGCGCTGCTGCACGCGACCGAGATGCTGCACGAAGCGGAACACAACTTTGCCGAGATGGGCCTGAAGGGCAAGGCGCCTTCGGTCGACTGGAGCCAGATGCTGGCCTACAAGGACAAGACGGTCGGCCAGAACACGGGCGGCATCGAATTCCTGTTCAAGAAGAACAAGGTCGACTGGATCAAGGGCTGGGGCACGATCCCCGAGGCCGGCCGCGTCAAGGTGGGTGACGAGGTTCACGAGGCCAAGCACATCATCATCGCCACGGGGTCCGAACCATCCAGCCTGCCGGGCGTCGAGGTGGACGAAAAGACCGTCGTGACCTCGGAAGGGGCATTGAAGCTGTCCAAGGTTCCCAAATCGATGGTCGTGATCGGCGCGGGCGTGATCGGGCTGGAGCTGGGGTCGGTCTATGCCCGTCTTGGCACCGAAGTGACGGTCGTGGAATACCTTGACGCAATCACCCCCGGTCAGGACGGCGATACCGCCAAGCAATTCCACAAACTCCTGAAAAAGCAGGGCCTTAACTTTCATCTGGGCTGCGCCGTCCAAGAAGTGACCACCAAGAACAACAAGGCGACGGTCAAGTACAAGTCCCGCAAGGACGAAAGCGAGGCCGAGATCACGACCGATATCGTTCTGGTCGCCACCGGTCGCAAGCCGTTTACGGACGGGCTGGGCCTGAGCGATCTGGGGATCGAGACGACCAAGGGTGGTCAGGTCAAGGTCGACGGGCACTACAAGACCAACATCGACGGCGTCTATGCCATCGGTGACGCCATCGAAGGCCCGATGCTGGCCCACAAGGCAGAGGACGAAGGCATGGCCGTAGCCGAAGGCATCGCAGGCCAGAAGCCGCATGTGAACTACGGCGTGATCCCCGGCGTTATCTACACCCATCCCGAGGTCGCCAGCGTCGGCGAGACCGAGGAAAGCCTCCAAGAGCAAGGCCGCGACTACAAGGTCGGCAAGTTCAGCTTTATGGGCAACGCACGGGCCAAGGCCTATTTTCAGGGCGACGGCTTCGTCAAGATCCTTGCAGATGCGGAAACCGACCGCGTGCTGGGCGCGCACCTGATCGGACCGATGGCCGGCGACCTGATCCACGAGATCTGCGTCGCGATGGAGTTCGGCGCAGCCGCCGAGGATATCGCCCGCACCTGCCACGCCCACCCGACGTTTAGCGAAGCAGTCCGTGAAGCCGCACTCGCCTGTGGTGATGGCGCGATCCACATGTAACGACCCAAGGCCCGCACCTTGCCTTACGCTCTGGCCTGCCCGACGGGCGGGCCAGAGTGACCTAACGGTAGACCTCTCCCATGCCTTCCGAAGCTACCCTTCTCATCGTCAACGCCGTCTTTCTTGCCTTCGCCTATGGCTGGGTCTATCCGCGCCTGCCCGAAAAGTCGGCCGGGGTCATCATGGTCTATGATCTGGTGATCGGTGGCGCCGCGTTGCTGGTGGCGGGCTTGCTGTACTGGGGCAGCGGCGTGGCGTTCAACCTGATCCTTTTTGATGCGAACTGGCTGGTCTTTGCGCTGATCACAATGGCGATCATGGAAGTCCCGCTTTTCCTGTGGCTGGTGAAGACCTACGATATCGAGCTCTAGACTCGCTCAGCCCTTCAACATCCGCAAACCCTGCGTCGCGTCCGTCCGGACTGCCAGCCGCAGGCTGGGTTCGTCGCCGGCCCGCAGGGCGGCAAGGATGTGCTTGTGCTGGACGGGCGGTTCCGTGCGGTTCAGGCGCCCATAAAGCGACCGCATCGTAGGGCCCAGCTGCAGCCAGACCGTTTCCGTCATCGCCAGAAAGGCCGGGGCCTGCGCCCGCAGGTAAAGCGTGCGGTGAAATTCGAGGTTCATGCGGATGTAACCGCTGGCATCGTGCTGCCTCACCATCTGTTTGACGCGGTCGTTGATCGCCTCCAACCGTTCGATCAGCGCAAGGTGGGCGCGGGGCAAGGCGCGGCTGGCCAGTTCGGTTTCCAGCAGTGCCCGCAGGCTGGCCAGTTCCTCGATCCGTTCGTTCGACAACAAGGGTGTGGACACGCGGCCCGAGGATGACAGCGACAGCGCCCCCTCGGCCACCAGTCTCCTCACCGCTTCGCGTGCAGGGGTCATCGAGACGTCAAAGGTCTTGCCTATCCCGCGCAGCGTCAACGACGCGCCGGGCTCGATCTCTCCATGCATGATCTGAGTCCGCAGCGCACGAAACACGCGCTCATGAGCGGCGACAGAGGGATCGGTGACACGGATCGGTGGCTGCATCCGTCTATGTGATCACAAACTACGATCCCGTCAATCCGTCAGAATCACGCGATGCAGGTCTTCACCATTGTCGCGCAGCCATTGCCGCAGCGGGGCATAGTCCGGGCAGATGCGCTTGACGACGCCCCAGAAGGCGGCAGAGTGATTCATCTCGACCAGATGGGCGACTTCGTGGGCCGCAACGTAGTCCAGCACGGCGGGCGGCGCCATGATCAGCCGCCACGAATACATCAGCCCGCCCCGCGACGAACAAGACCCCCAGCGGGACCGCGTGTCGCGCAGCGTGATCTTGCGATAGCTGCGCTCGACCTGCGCTGCATAGCGGTCCGAACTTTCGGTCAGGGCCGTCCGCGCCTGCGTCTTGTAGAAGGCCGACACCTGCGGCCCGACAGGTTTGCCGGTGTGCAGGATCAACCTGTCATCCTCACGCCGGATACGTCCGGTGCCACCAGCGAGGGTCAGCATTTCACCGGCAAAGGGCACCTGTTCGCCCAGACCGGGGCGGTCACTCGGAACGATGGCCGCAAGGTGACCGGCGATCCAGTCTTCGCGCGATTCCAGAAAGGCCAGCGCTTCGCGTTCGGGTGCGCGCTGTGGGATCGTCAGCGTGACGGTGCCTGTCAGACGCGACACACGCAGCGACAAACGCCGGGCCCGCTTCGACCGCCTGAGATCGACCGAAAACGGGGGGTTGCCAAGAGTGATCGCGCGTCCCATATGCCTCTCCTACACGGGGTCATCATAAGCCTTTGACACCCTCGTCCGCTTATGGCAGTTGGCATCGATCACCTGCAAGCGTGACCTGTATTTTGAAAGGGGAAGCCTATGCCGAAGGAAGAATGGGGCACCAAGCGTGTCTGCCCGACAACCGGCAAGCGTTTCTACGACCTGAACGCCGATCCCATCGTTTCGCCCTACACCGGCGAAGTCGTGACCTTCGATACCTCGAAGACCCGCACAATGGTTGCGGACGCCGAGGACGCGCAGTCCAAGAAAACCAAGGACGACGCGGAAGAGGAAGGTATCGTTCTGAACGACGATGATAGCGATGATGAAGATGTCGATCTGGGCGATGACGTGCTGGACGACGACGACGACGATACCGTCAGCCTTGACGATCTGGCCGATGTGGCCAAGAACGACGACGGCTGATCCGGTTCTGAAAATCGCGCAGGGCGGTTGAAGTTTTCACTTGAACTCGCCCTGCGCCGCTTCTAGGAAGCACCACGCAACGCAAGATGTTGCACCCTTGATGGGGCCTTAGCTCAGCTGGGAGAGCGCCTGCATGGCATGCAGGAGGTCAGCGGTTCGATCCCGCTAGGCTCCACCAATTTCTTACCTTGCCGATGTCTTTTAATTGTCCGCGCGCTTCGCGTTCTGGATGACCCGGCGATGACGCAAGGGAAATGCGCCCAGAAGGGCGCCCTTGATCCAACCGTCCTAAAGGCTACCGGTAGTGAAGCGACCGGCCATTGGCGAATATCTGCACCTTCTCGGGGGCGGCGGCCATGCGGACAGCCTTGCCGCGCAGGCCCGAATGGATGCCCTGCAGCTTGCCGATCACGGCGTCGTTGTCGCCCACCTTGTCGAAGTACAGCAGTGTCACCTCACCCAAGGCTTCGGTGATGTTCACGGTGCCTTCGAAGGCGTATTCTTCACCGCTCGTTTCGATCATGTCTTCGGGGCGGATACCGATGTTGACCTTCATCCCCTTGTCCGCATCCTGTGACGGCACGGCAGAGGCGACTGTCCCGCCCCCGTCCAGCTTGACCATCGTCGTTGTGCCTGTCTCGACGATCTCGCCTGAAAACAGGTTCATCGCGGGCGAGCCGATGAATTGCGCGACAAACTCGTTCTCGGGGCGTTCGTACAGCTCCAGCGGGGTCCCGACCTGTGCAATGCCCTTGTTGGCCAGAACGACGATCCGCGACGCCAGCGTCATCGCCTCCACTTGGTCGTGGGTCACGTAGATCATGGTGGATTCCGGCATGGATTCCTTGAGCTGGGCAATCTCGATCCGGGTGGCGACACGGAGCGCGGCATCGAGGTTCGACAGCGGTTCGTCGAAGAGGTAGACTTTTGGATCACGCACGATGGACCGGCCGATGGCCACACGCTGCCGCTGTCCGCCTGAAAGTGCCTTGGGCAGACGGTCCAGCAGGGCATCCAGCTGCAGGATCTTGGCCGCATTGTTGACCGCCTCGTCGATCTCGGCCTTGGATTTCTTCGCCAGCTTGAGTGCAAAGCTCATGTTGTCGCGCACGGTCATGTGTGGATAAAGCGCGTAGGACTGGAACACCATCGCGATGCCGCGCTGTGCGGGCGGCACATCATTGACCTTCATCCCGTCGATTTCCAGCGTGCCTTCGGTGATCTTTTCGAGACCGGCGATCATGCGCAGCAGCGTGGACTTGCCGCACCCCGACGGGCCGACGAAGACGATCAGCTCACCTTGGGTGATATCGAGGTTGATGTCGTTGAGGACATTGATCGTCCCGCCGTAGGTCTTGCCGACATCCGTCAGCTTCAGGTTCGCCATTGGTGTCCCTCCCGATGAAATTCAAATGCCCTGCGCCGCAAAGAACGGCTGCCAGGGTCCAAGATTGAGCGTATTGCCCGTGATGTTCTGCAGGCCACCGACCTCGGCGCCGACCGGCGTCCAGTCGCCGCCTTGCGGCATCGTCAGCGTGGCCGGATCGCCTGACAGGTTGAAGGCGCAAAAGATCGTCTCGCCCACGGTCCGGCGGGTAAAACAGACGCAAGTGCCGTCGTGGCCCAGCCCGTCCTGCTTGCCCTTTGCCAGCGCCGGATGGGCATGACGGAAGGCAATCGCCTGCCGGTAGTGGTGCAGGATCGCGCCGGGGTCGTCTTCCTGCGCGGAAACCGAACGTCTGAGGTGATCGCGGCTGACCGGCAGCCACGGTTTGCTGTCCGAAAAGCCGGCGTTAAGAACATCCGGCTCCCACACCATTGGCGTGCGGCACCCGTCCCGCCCCTTGAATTCCGGCCAGAAGCGGATGCCATAGGGGTCTTGCAGGTCTTCGAATGCGACATCCCCTTCGGGCAGGCCCAGTTCCTCGCCCTGATAGATGCAGGCCGATCCCCGGACGGACATCATCAGCGTCGCCATCAGCCGTTGCGCCTGATCCGTCAGGCCCCAGCGCGAGGTATGGCGTTTGCAGTCATGGTTCGAAAACGCCCAGCAGACCCAGCCGTCCGGCACCGCGCGATCCACATGCGCCATCAGGTCTGCGATGCGCGCAGGCGTCGGCAGGTCCGCCGCCAGCATGTCGAAGGCATAGCACATCTGCACAAGATCCTGCCCTGCCGTATATTCACCGATGATCTCGAGCCCGCGCTGACCATCCCCGATCTCACCCACGGCAGCCGCGTTGTAGCCATCCAGCAACCTGCGGAAGCGGCGCAGGAAGTCGAACGTTTCGGGCCGGTTCCGGTCGTAGACGTGATGCTGATAATTGTAGGGATTGACCTTGGGCGCGCAGATATCCGTCCTCTCGTCCGGCGGGCAGACCGGATTGTCGCGCAATTCGGCATCGTGGAAGTAGAAGTTCAGCGTATCCATGCGAAAGCCGTCCACGCCGCGATCCAGCCAGAACCGGGCCACATCAAGCACGGCGTCCTGAACCTCGGGGTTGTGGAAGTTCAGGTCGGGCTGTGACGCAAGGAAGTTGTGCAGGTAGTATTGCTCGCGCCGCGTGTCCCATTCCCACGCCGACCCCCCGAATACCGACAGCCAGTTTGTCGGCGGCGTGCCGTCGGGCTTGCTGTCGGACCAGACAAACCAATCGGCCTTGAGATTGTCGCGACTGCTGCGGCTTTCCGCGAACCACGGATGCTCTTCGCTGGTATGGCTGATGACAAGGTCGATCAGGATACGGATCCCGTGACGACCGGCCGCCGCCACGACCTGATCGAAGTCGGCCAGCGTCCCGAACATCGGATCGACATCGCAATAGTCGCTGACGTCATACCCGAAATCCGCCATGGGCGAGGTGAAGAAGGGCGATATCCAGATCGCATCCACGCCAAGGCTGGCGATATAGGGGATTCGCTTTGCGATCCCCTTCATGTCACCGATGCCATCGCCGTTGGTGTCCTGAAAGCTGCGCGGATATATCTGGTAGATCACGCAGCCGCGCCACCAGTCGTGGTCGAACTCCGTATCCGGGTCCACCTGTGCTGAAACGTTCGTCACCATGCCACCACCGCCCCTACTTGACCGAACCGGCCAGCAGTCCGCGCACGAGGTAGCGCTGCAGGGTGAAGAACACCAGCAACGGAACCGAGATCGACACAAAGGCCGCCGCCGCAAGGATGCCCCAGTCGCCCCCGCGCGAGCCCAGAAGATCGTCCGCGATCTTCACGGTCATGACCTTGGCCTCTTCTGACGAGGGCAGGAAGACCTTTGCGATCAGCAAATCGTTCCATGTCCAGAGGAACTGGAAGATGGCAAAGGCGGCCAGGGCGGGAAAGGACAGCGGCAGGATGATCTTCATGAATATCTGGAAGTCAGTGCCACCGTCCACACGTGCGCTTTCGATGATGTCGCGCGGCAGGCCGATCATGTAGTTGCGCAGCAGGTAGACCGCCAGTGGCTGCCCGAACGCCGAGTGCGCCAGCCAGATGCCAAGGAACGACTGCCCGATCCCCAGATTGAAATGAAGCTGCAGCATGGGCACAAGCGCAAGTTGCAGGGGCACGACCAGCAAGCCGATCACCGCAGCGATCAGGAATGCACGGCCTCTGAAATCCATCCATGCCAGTGCATATGCCGCGAAAGCCGCCATCAGGATCGGGATGATCGTCGTCGGCACCGTCACGGTCAGCGTATTGACGAAGGCCTGACCCATTCCCCCTGCGGTCAGAACCGTGCGGTAGTTGTCCAGCGTGAAGGCCGGCGGTGTGACCGCATTGACATAGAACCGTGGTCCGCGGTCGCCGGGATCCTCTGGCAGGGTAAAGACGTAATCACCGTTCCTGTCCATGATCAGTGACTCGCCGTCCCCAAGATCTGCAAGCTCGCCGGGTGGGTATTCACCCGGCGAGCGGCCCGAATTGCCGAAGCCCGCGATGGTGCCTTCGCGGTTCGGAAAGGACGGTGCGATCTCGGGATCGTTGAAGGCATTGCCCGTCAGGATGAACAGGTCGCCGTCCTGTGTGATGGTCCCGGTATCGCCGCGCCCGCGAAAGGTCTGTTCCGTCGAGAACGGGGCAAGCCACCAGCCCGAGGCGGAAATCGCGTCACGGTCCCGGAAGGACGACACGAAAAGCCCCACTGTCGGGATCAGCCAGAGCAGCACGATGAAGGCCACCGTGATGTGGGTTACGATGATGAGGGCGGGCTTGCGTCCTGCGATGTTATCCATTGATCCGGTCTCCTCAGCGCATCTCGTTGCGCGCTTGGCGAATGTTCTGGATCATGACCGGGGTCACGATCAGCATGATGACGATAGCAACGGCGGTTGCACGCCCATCGTCGCGGAACATGAATTGCATCATGTAGCTGGGCAGAATCTGCGTATTAAAGTTGCCGCCCGTCATGGCGTAGACGATGTCGAAGACCTTGAGCACAAGGATCGTCGTCGTCGTGAAGACCACGATGATGGTGTTGGTCACCTGCGGCACCTGAATCCTGAAGAAGACCTGGAACGGGTTCGCACCATCGATGATCGCGGCTTCGATGGTCTCCTCGGGGATGCCACGCAGGGCCGCCGACAGGATCACCATGGCGAAACCGGTCTGCACCCAGATCAGGATGACCATCAAGAAGATGTTGTTCCAAAAGGCGACCTGCAACACGTCGAGTGGCGCCGCCCCGAACAGGTTGACGCGAAGCGCGTTGATGACACCCAGATCTGGGTCGATCGCATAGACGAATTTCCAGATCAGCGATGCACCGACGAAGGAAATCGCCATCGGCATGAAGATCAGCGACTTGGCGATATTACCCCAGCGCAGCTTGTCGGTCAGTTGCGCGACGAGAAGGCCAAGGAAGGTCGAAACCGAGGGCACCACAAGCGCCCAAAGCACGTTGTTGCCGAATGCCGTTCGAAATTCCGACGATGCGAACATCGTCATGTAGTTCGAGAAACCGATGAACTCGTTACCAGACCGGTTGAACAGCGACCGCCAGAACGATCCGATCACCGGATAGACAAGATAAAGGGACAGCGCGATGATCGTCGGTGCCATGAAAAGCCACGGACGGATCGTGTTCGCGCGATTGATGTTGCGAGAGGCGTTCGGACCCTTTGCGGGGAACAGCACCTTATCGAGAAAGGCGTTCGATGCGATGAAGTAGAGGAAAATGCCCCCGACACCGATCGCAATCGTGATGAGGCCCTGAAAAACCGGATTCATGCGCGTCCCCTCCCAAGTCGCACGGCCAGAGTGCTTCTGGCGTCGGAGTAACATTGGGCCACCCTGGGGTGGCCCAAGCAACATTTATCTTTGCATTCGCATCAGCGACTTACTGGATTTCGTCCCAGCGCGACTGGATCGCGTCCGCAACAGACTGTGCATCGGCACCGGTCGTGTAATCAACCATGCCGGTCCAGAACGCGTTGGTGCCGATCTCGCCCGGCATCAGGTCGGACCCGTCGAAACGGAACGACGTGGCCGTGGTCAGGATTTCACCAAGGGCGCGCTGAACGTCTGACGTATAGATGTCGAGGTTCGCATCCTGATGCGGCGACAGGAACTGACCCTGGGCCATCATGATCTCGTGCGCGATGGGGGTGCCAAGGAACTCGAGAAAGCCCGTGGTCACGTCACGATCGTTCGTCGGGGATGCGATGCCACCGGACCCCAGAACCGGACGGCCAAGATCAGCGTTCGCTTCGAACGGCGGGAAGTAGAAGAACTCCACGTCCGTGCCGGCTTCGACACCTTCGGGGAAAAAGATCGGAATGAACGACGCCTGCTTGTGCATGTAGCAAGCGGGCGGGAAGTCGAACATGCCATCGGGGCTGTCACGGAAATCCGTTGTTGCAGCCGCTTCCGGGCCGCCGTCAACGAAACCGTCCGTCAGCGCGTACATGCCATACTGTTCGATCGCGTTCACGACGATCGGGTCGTTGAAGGGCAGATCGTTGGACACCCAACGGTCATAGTCTTCAAGGGACGCCGTGCGCAGCATCATGTCCTCGACCCAGTCTGTCGCAGGCCAGCCTGTCGCTGCACCGGATCCCAGACCGATGCACCAGGGCGTTCCGCCCTCGTCCACGATCTGCTGGGACAGGGCCATCAGCTCTTCCTGCGTTTCGGGGATGTCATACCCGGCTTCTTCGAACTGCTCGGGCACATACCAGACAAGCGACTTTACGTCGGTGCCGAAGAAGATGCCGAAGACGTCGTCTTCGGCGTCGGGGCCGGGGTAGGTGGCCAGCTGGTTCCAGCTTTCACCAGCGGCATAGTTGTCGACCATGAAGCCGTCGAGACTGTCTGCGACAGGTGCCAGCACACCCTGGCTTGCCAGATCCTTGGCCAGACCGGGCTGCGGGAACAGCGCGACGTCGGGAAGACCACCGGCTTGACTGGCGATCACGATATCCTGCTCGAAACTCTCGGAGCCCGAATAGTTCACGGTCGCGCCGGTCGCATCCGCGAAATAGGCATAGAGGTTGCGATAGCGCTGCGCGTCGTCACCGGTCGTTGCGCCGGTCACGTCCATGGTTTCGCCGGAATAGTCATGTTCGGCTGCGAATGCGTCGAGAGCGTCCCAACTGAAATCGCCTTCGCCCTTCGGATAAAGCAGGTCCTGTGCAAACGCACCGGTTGCCCCAAGGGCTGCGACAAGTGTCACTGCACTGACGAGTGTTCTCTTGGTTTGCATTCTTTTCCTCCCTGAATGCGGAAACTTCCGCACAAAGCTTAATCTGTCTTCCAAAGCGGTTGCAATACACCGTAATCGTTTACGAAAATAAAGATTCCCGGGTTTTGCCGGACAAGCGCCACCAACCGGCGGCGCGCTTCCCGCGCGCGCCGTCAGGCCGTTGGCGCTAACACCATTAACGAATCAGGGGGCCGTCACTGCACCGCGGCGATTGCGGGATAGGTGGCGCGGAAGGCATCATAGGCGGCGTCAAAGGCTGTGGCCTGGTCGGCGACCGGTGCGATCACCTCGCTGATGGCCGGTGCAGTCATGATCGCGTCCGGGTCCTGACCCGTCGCCGCCGCCATTCCAAGCCGTGCCGCACCAAGTGCCGCGCCGAACTCGCTGCCCTCTGGCAGGTGCAGCGGAACGCCAAGGACCGTGGCGATCAACTGCAACCAGTAACGCGACCCGGTGCCGCCGCCGATTGCCGTCAGCCCGTCGAATTGCGCACCTGTGCCCCTGAGCGCCTCGAAGCTGTCACGCAGGCCAAACGCCACGCCTTCCAGCACCGCGCGGGTCATGTCGTCCCGCGTGGTCGACGCGGACAGCCCCGTAAAGCTGCCGCGAATGTCGGCGTCATTGTGCGGCGTCCGTTCGCCCGAAAGGTAGGGCAGGAACCGCACCTTGCCCGGTGCCTGCAGCGTGTCGCCCAGCGCCGCCGTCAGGTCCGCCGGCTTGGCGCCGGCGATCCGCGCCAGCCAGTTCAGACTATCGGTCGCGGACAGCATCACGCCCATCTGGTACCAGCGTCCCGGCACGGCGTGACAAAAGGTGTGAACTGCGGTTTCCGGCGCAGGCCGGTATCCGTCCCGCGCAGCCAGAAGCACGCCAGAGGTGCCCAGCGACACGAAACCCTGCCCTTCGGCCATCGCGCCTATCCCGCAGGCGGCAGCGGCGTTGTCACCTGCTCCGCCCGCGACGGTCACCGGCTTTGTCAGACCCCAGCGTGCCGCCAGATCCCCGCGCAACTGGCCAGCAGGCTTCGACCCTTCGACCAGTCGCGGCATCTGGTCACGACGCATGTGGCTTACATCAAGCAGGTGATCCGACCAGTCGCGCGCACCCACGTCCAGCCACGACGTGCCGGCACTGTCGGACATGTCCGCCACATGATCGCCGGTCAGGTAGAAATTCAGGTAGGCAGCGGGCAACAGGACCTTGGCGACCTTGGCGAAGGTGTCCGGCTCGTTCTTGCGCACCCATTCCAGCTTGGGCGCGGTAAACCCGGGAAAGACGATGTTCCCCGACAGATCGCGCACCTTGTCCGTGGCGTCGAGGGTCGCCGCTTCGGCATGACTGCGGGTGTCGTTCCAGAGGATACAAGGCCGCAGAACGGCGTTGTTCCCGTCCAGAAGCGTCGCGCCGTGCATATGACCCGCGACCCCGATGCCTCGGAGTTCGGCGAAAGCGGGTTGGCTGTCGCGCAGTTCCGCAATTGCACCGTCGAGGGCAACGATCCAGTCTGCGGGGTCCTGTTCGGACCACCCCGGATACGGATTGTCGACATCGTAGTGCCGCTCGGTCGATGCAATTGGCTGTCCCGTGTCGTCCACCAGAAGCGTGCGGAGGCCAGAAGTTCCAAGATCAATTCCAAGATAGCTCATCGCGTGTCCTTTCCGGTCGCGGTTTCGATTTTGACAGCTTTATGCGCCACGTTATCGACGATGTGACACATTTTTCATGGAAGGACGATCCGCTTTTTCACACCCCAGGATTGCATCTTGGCCAATAACTCAGCCTAAAAGGGCTGAAACGGCAAGGCAAAGACGTGGAACTTCAGGCGCTTCGGGTCAATGTTGAAGGAAGACAACACGTCAACGATGCACGCAAGAACAATGCGCGACCGGCACAGCATCCCCCGTTCCCGTTTTGGTCATCTTCGCCGTTGCCAAGGGACTGCTTTTTGTCGTCTGGTCCGAAAAAGTCTTTTGAGAGGACAGGCACATGGCCCGACAGTATTTGAAAAAGGCCACGCTGACACCACAGTCGGATGCGTCGCATGTCGGAGAAACCGTCCGTCGTATCCTCGCGGATATCGAAGCAGGCGGGGATGCCGCTGCCCTGTCATATGCCGCAAAGCTGGACGGCTACGACGGGAATGTCATGCTGTCACCCGACGACATCGAGACCGCGATCAGTCGGGTGCCCGAGATGTTGAAGACCGATATCCGTTTTGCGCACGACAACGTGCGGCGCTTTGCCGAGATGCAGCGCGCGACAATCGGCGATTCAGAAATGGAACTGTCGCCGGGCTTTGTCGCCGGCCAGCGCACGATTCCCGTTGACGCGGCGGGTTGCTACATTCCGGGCGGACGCTATAGCCACGTCGCCAGCGCGATCATGACAGTCACGACGGCCAAGGTCGCGGGTTGCGCCCATGTCACGGCCTGTTCCCCACCCCGCCCCGGCGCGGGGGTGCCCCCTGCAATCGTCTATGCCGCCCATCTGTGCGGGGCCGATTGCATCATGGCGATGGGCGGGGTGCAGGCGATCGCGGCGATGACCTTCGGCCTGTTCGGGCTGCCCAGATCCAAGATCCTTGTCGGGCCGGGCAACCAGTATGTCGCCGAGGCAAAGCGTGTGCTTTTCGGGCGCGTGGGTATCGACATGGTGGCAGGCCCGACCGACAGCCTGATCCTTGCGGACCGGACGGCAGATGCCCTGATCGTCGCCACGGACCTCGTCAGTCAGGCCGAGCATGGCTACAACTCGCCCGTCTGGTTGGTCACTGACGACCGCCCGCTGGCCGAGCAGGTGATGGAGATCGTGCCAAACCTGATCGCGGATCTGCCGCAACCCAACAGGGACAGTGCCGCTGCCGCCTGGCGCGACTATGCCGAGGTGGTCCTCTGCGCCGACCGCGACGAAATGGCCGCCTGTTCGGACGATTATGCGCCAGAGCATCTGACCGTGCAGGCCGCCGATCTGGACTGGTGGCTGGACCGGCTGGTGTCCTACGGGTCGCTGTTTCTGGGCGAGGAGACGACCGTGTCCTACGGTGACAAGGCTGCCGGCACGAACCATGTGCTGCCAACTTCGGGCGCTGCAGGTTACACGGGCGGCCTGAGCGTTCACAAGTTCATGAAGTTCGTGACATGGCAGCGCGCGACCCGCGACGGATCGCGCCGGGTGGCGGAAGCCACGGCGCGGATATCGCGGCTGGAAGGAATGGAAGGGCACGCTCGTTCGGCGGACGTGCGGCTGGCCAAGTATTTCCCTGACGAGACGTTCGATCTGACCGGTGAGCCCTAGGCTCAGATCGCGACCGCATGGGCCACACCCTGCGTGCTGAAGGTATCGAGAGCATGGGCCACGAACCGGGCCAGCGGTTGCGCAGGCTCGGGCAGGACGTAATCCCCGTCGATCTTTTCCAGGACGTCACCGAATTGTTCGAGCAACTGACGGCGCGTGCGCTCGATCTCGGCGGTGTGCTGCGGAAATGCGGAAGCCAGTGCCTTGGGGCGGAAGGCAAAGCTGCACATCAGGTCTTCGACCATCTGCGATACCAGCCGGTCCAGAGGTGTCATCGCATAGCCCTTGTGGCCCGCCAAACCGCCCCCCGCGATTCGTTCGTGGTAGGCCGAGGTGGCGACGGCATTCTGCACATATCCACTGCGGAACTGCGAAATGGCCGAGGCCCCGAGACCGATCAGCGTTTCATCGGTGTCGTCCGTGTAGCCTTGGAAATTGCGCCGCAACCGCCCCTCGCCCTTCGCCCTTGCAAGCTGGTCAGTCGGTCGGGCAAAGTGATCGATCCCGACTGCCGCGTAGCCAGCCGTCTCGAAGGCAAGGCGTGCGCGCTCGGCCAGAGCGAAACGCACGTGCGTATCCGGCAGGGACTCTTCGTCGATCATCACCTGACGCTTCGACATCCACGGAACATGGGCGTAGCCATAGATCGCCAGCCGGTCGGGCGAGAGGGCCAGAACATGTTCCAGTGTCGCGTCGAAGCTTTCGGGGCTCTGGCACGGCAGACCGTAAAGCAGATCGACATTGATGCTGGGCACGCCCTGATCCCGCAGGAAATCGATGACATGGCGCGTCTCTGCCACACTTTGCTGGCGGCCGATCGCGGCCTGAACGACGGGGGCAAAATCCTGCACGCCGATGCTGGCGCGGTTCAACCCGTAGTCCACAAGCGTTTTCAAAAGCGGATCAGAGGCTTCGGTCGGGTCGATCTCGACGGAAAATTCGCAATTCTCGTCACGCTCAAAAGCGGCAAAGACCGCATCCAGCAACAGACGCATCAGTTTGCACGACAAAATAGTAGGTGTGCCCCCGCCCAGATGCAGCCGGGACAGGCGCACATTCGGCAGGATTTCCCGTACCCGGGCAATTTCGGCCAGCAAGGTCCGTAGGTAGGACTCGACCGGTCGCAGCGTCCGGGTGCCCTGCGTCCGGCAGGCGCAGAACCAGCACAGCCGCTTGCAAAAGGGAATGTGGATATAAAGCGATATCGCCTCGCCATCGCGGACGTCTGCAAGCCAGTCGTGCTGATGGCGCTGGCCTTCGCCCGCGCGGAAATGGTTCGCGGGGGGATAGCTGGTGTAGCGGGGAACGCGCAGGTCAAATAGTCCGTGGCGTTCGAGTTGATGTAGTGTGTCCATTTCACTAGACTGCAGTTCAGACCTGACCCTGACTTTGACGCAGATCAAGCCCCATGACCGTATTGCTCGATTCCCCTGTGAAATGTTCCTCGTGCCCGATCCGGCACAGGGCGGTCTGCGCGCGCTGTGACGAGGACGAGTTGTCGGTTCTGGAAGGCATGAAAGCCTATCGCACTTTCGAGGCGGGCCAACTGATCCTTTGGCGCGGTGAGCCTTTGACCTATGTCGCGTCGGTCGTACATGGCGTCGCATCGCTGTCCAAGACCCTGGAGGACGGACGCACACAGATGGTCGGATTGTTGCTGCCGTCCGACTTCATCGGGCGTCCCGGTCGAAGCGAAATCGAATTCGACGTGACCGCGACGACGGATGTGACGCTTTGCTGCTTCGACCGCGCACCCTTCGAACGTCTGGTCGATGAAACCCCGCATGTCGCCCAGCGCCTGATGGAACTGGCCCTGGACGAGCTTGATGCCGCCCGCGACTGGATGCTGCTGCTGGGACGCAAGACAGCCCGCGAGAAGATCGCGACCTTCATCGAAATGCTGGCCCGTCGCAGCCACTCGGAAAAAGTCACGACGACGAAAATTGTCCTTCCCATGACCCGAGACCAGATCGCCAACTATCTTGGCCTGACGTTGGAAACTGTCAGCCGCCAGTTCAACGCGCTCAAGAAAGACGGCATCATTTCGTTAACCGACCGGCGCCATGTCGACGTTCTGGATTACGCAGCACTTCACGAGGCGACCGGCGACGATGCCGACGGCGGCGTGTTGATCTGACGCAAAGGTCCTTTTGGCCACCGTTCGCGCAGAGCAGGGTCCTGACGCAACAAATGCAGCCCCCCGCATTGTGATTTGACCCAAATCAAAGTGACATCTTCGCAGACCGCCTAGTCAGGCTGCGGACAGGGCGCCCTTTCTGCGTCCGGATGCAAAAGGTTCGGGGACATGGACTATGTGAAATTGGCGCTGCTGGGCGTCGTGACTTTGGTTGCAGCCATCGCAATCAACTGGGCTAGGGATCTGGCGTTCCAGGTTCACGCCGTTCTTATCATGTTGATTGCAGGCGGCATGTTCGTCTGGGTTCTGCGCGGCATCGGCGAGCCCGCAATGAAGCCAGTGCCGGACGACGTCTATCACGACGGAATCATCCGGGCGGGCGTGATCGCTACCGCCTTTTGGGGCATCGTCGGTTTTCTGGTCGGCACCTTCATCGCCTTCCAGCTTGCCTCCCCCGCCCTGAACTTCGACTGGGGGCAGCCTTTCACGAACTTCGGACGTCTGCGGCCGCTTCACACAAGCGCAGTCATCTTCGCGTTCGGTGGCAATGCCCTGATCGCGACCTCGCTTTACGTCGTCCAGCGCACCAGCGCCGCGCGCCTTTGGGGTGGCAATCTGGGGTGGTTTGTCTTCTGGGGCTACCAGTTGTTCATCGTTCTGGCCGCGACAGGCTACGTTCTCGGGTCCACCCAGTCCAAGGAATACGCCGAGCCTGAATGGTATGTGGACATCTGGCTGACAATCGTCTGGCTGGCCTATCTCGCCGTCTTCATGGGCACGATCTTCAAACGTCGCGAGCGGCATATCTACGTCGCCAACTGGTTCTTCCTTGCCTTCATCGTCACCGTGGCGATGTTGCATGTGGTCAACAATCTCAGCGTTCCCGTCAGCATCTGGGGCAGCAAGTCCGTGCAGGTCTTCAGCGGCGTGCAGGATGCCATGACACAGTGGTGGTACGGCCATAACGCGGTGGGCTTCTTCCTGACCGCAGGCTTCCTTGGCATGATGTATTACTTCGTGCCCAAGCAAGCCGGTCGTCCGATCTACAGCTACAAGCTGTCGATCATTCACTTCTGGGCGCTGATCTTCCTCTATATCTGGGCCGGTCCGCACCACCTGCACTACACCGCTCTGCCCGACTGGGCCTCGACCCTTGGGATGGTGTTCTCGATCGTGCTCTGGATGCCCAGCTGGGGCGGCATGATCAACGGCCTGATGACCCTGCAAGGCGCTTGGGACAAGCTGCGCACGGACCCGATCCTGCGGATGTTCGTCCTGTCGCTGGGCTTTTACGGCATGTCCACCTTCGAAGGTCCGATGATGTCGATCCGCGCGGTGAACTCGCTGTCGCACTACACCGACTGGACGATCGGTCACGTCCACTCCGGCGCGCTTGGCTGGAACGGCATGATCACCTTCGCCTGTCTCTACTTCCTGACACCTAAACTGTGGGGTCGCGCTCAAATGTATTCGGTTCGTGCAATCAGCTGGCACTTCTGGCTCGCAACACTTGGGATCGTTCTCTACGCCGCTTCGATGTGGGTGACCGGCATCATGGAAGGCCTGATGTGGCGCGAAGTCGATGATCAGGGGTTCCTCGTCAACTCCTTCGCGGACACCGTAAGCGCCAAGTTCCCGATGTATGTGGTCCGCGGTCTGGGTGGGGTTCTGTTCCTCTCGGGGGCGCTGGTCATGGTCTGGAACATGTTCATGACGATCCGCGGGGCCGCCCCGGCGGCTTCCCACGTCCCTCACGCACAACCTGCTGAATAAGGAACCGCGATCATGATCGATCACGAAAACGAAAAAATCCCGCCGGCAGAGAAAGACCCCAAGGTCAGCACCGTGTCGGACTTTCCGGACGAGATTCCGAATGAACTGCCGCATCACACCAAGCTGATCGAAAAGCACGCGATCCTCGAGAAATCCCCGACCTTGCTGCTTGTCGGTTCTCTTCTGGTGGTGACGATCGGCGGCATCGTGGAAATCGCGCCGTTGTTCTGGCTGGAAAACACCATCGAAGAGGTCGAGGGGGTTCGCCCCTACTCGCCTCTGGAGCTGACCGGACGGGACATCTACGTCCGCGAGGGCTGCTATGTCTGTCACAGCCAGATGATCCGCCCCATGCGCGACGAGGTCGAGCGTTACGGCCACTACTCGCTTGCGGCAGAATCGATGTACGATCACCCGTTCCAGTGGGGCTCCAAGCGTACCGGGCCGGATCTGGCCCGTGTCGGCGGCCGCTATTCGGATACATGGCACGTGGATCACCTGATGGACCCGCAATCCGTGGTGCCTGAAAGCATCATGCCGAAATACGCCTTCCTCGCGGATACGCCGATCAAGGCGGACGGGATCGAGGACCTGCTGGCGACACACCGGTTCGTCGGGGTTCCCTACACCGACGAGCAACTGGCGAATGCCAGCAACGACTTCATCGTGCAGGCAAATGTCGACGCCGATACCGACGGGCTTCTTGAACGCTATCCCGGTGCGGTCGTCTCGAACTTCGACGGGCAGGCCGCGCTGACTGAAATGGATGCGCTGATCGCCTACCTGCAAATACTGGGCACGATGGTCGATTTCTCGACCTTCACACCAGACGCAAGCCGCTAGGAGGACACAATGGATACCTATTCGCTTTTACGTCAAATTGCCGACAGCTGGGTGCTTCTGGCGATGTTCATCTTCTTTGCCGGAGTCGCTGTCTTCGCCTTTTTGCCCAGCCAACGGGCCGCGCGCGAAGACGCCAGCATGATCCCCTTCCGCAACGATACGATCCCCGAGAAGACCTGCAAGGGCACTTGCAAGACCTGCGCCTGCAAGGACTCGGAATTCAAACTTGAAGGACAAGCCGATGTCTGACCGCAAGATCGACAAGGAAACCGGCGTCGAAACCACCGGCCACAACTGGGACGGCATCGAAGAACTGAACAACCCCCTGCCCCGCTGGTGGCTGTGGACCTTCTATATCACGATCATCTGGGCCATTGGCTATACCATCGCCTATCCGGCCTGGCCGATGATCTCGGGTGCGACGGCGGGGGTGATGGGATACTCGACCCGAGCCGAAGTGTCCGAGGCTATTGCGGCCCACGAAGCGCGGAATGTGGATCTGGTGGCGTCGCTCAATCAGGGCGATCTGAACGTGATCACCGCCGGAAGTGATCTGCACCGCTATGCCACGGCCCGTGGCGGTGCGGTATTCCGCGCCCAGTGCAGCCAGTGCCACGGCGCAGGTGCAGCAGGCGCGGTTGGCTATCCCAACCTGCTTGATGATGCATGGCTCTGGGGCGGTGACGTCGAATCGATCTACCTTTCCGTCAACCACGGCATCCGGAACGAAACCGATCCCGACGCCCGTTGGTCGGAAATGCCAGCCTACGACGATATTCTTCTGGACACGGAAGTCGACGCCGTCGTCGAATATGTGACCAGCCTGTCGATGTCGGACTACGACGCGACCCTTGCTGCCGAAGGAGAGTCCGTGTTCATGGACAACTGTGCAGCTTGCCACGGCGAGGACGCGCGGGGCAATCGCATGCTTGGGGCGCCGAACCTCAGCGACGAGATCTGGCTTTACGGCGGGGATCGCGACACACTTGAATATACCGTCAGAAACGCCCGTTTCGGTGTCATGCCCGCCTGGGGCCAGCGTTTGTCCGAAGAAGACGTCCGCGCGGTCTCGATCTACGTCCATGCGCTGGGTGGCGGCGAATAGATCAGCGGCATCGGTGTTGCCACGCCTTGCGCGGGCGATGCCGACCCCGGACCGGCCCTGTTCGCATCCGAGCCGGTTCGGGGACTTCTTCAAGAGCCACCGAGGCCCGGCACCCTGTGTCGGGCTTGGGTGGCTCTTCATGTTAGGGGCATCGTGAAAGTGATCGCAAAAGGCCCTGGCGCCGGTGTGATTTGACCCAAATCAAAGCGGTAGCCCCGGCAAGCGTCTATTCCCATCCTTGCGAACAGGAATGGACCCATGACAGACACATCACTTTACGCTCCCCGCGAGCCGATCTTTCCGCGCCGGGTTTCGGGGCGGTTTCGCCGTTTCAAGTGGATCGTGATGATCGTCACGCTGGGGATCTACTATGTCACGCCCTGGATACGGTGGGATCGCGGACCGAACCTGCCCGATCAGGCCGTCCTGATCGACATGGCCACCCGGCGATTTTACTTCCTGTGGATCGAAATCTGGCCTCACGAATTCTACTTTGTCGCCGGCTTGCTGATCATGGCCGGTCTGGGTCTCTTTCTGTTCACCGCCGCGCTCGGGCGGGTCTGGTGCGGCTATACCTGCCCCCAAACGGTCTGGACCGACCTTTTCATCCTTGTGGAACGCTGGATCGAAGGCGACCGCAACGCAAGGGTAAGGCTGCACAACGCCAAATGGGACCTGCACAAGTGGCGGTTGCGGCTGACCAAGTGGATCGTCTGGTTACTGATCGCCGTCGCGACCGGCGGGGCCTGGGTGTTCTACTTTACCGACGCGCCAACGCTGGCCGGTGACCTTGCCACCCTGCAGGCACCAGCCGCCGCCTATATCACCATCCTGATCCTGACCCTGACCACGTTCATCTTCGGCGGCTTCATGCGCGAACAGGTCTGCATCTACATGTGCCCCTGGCCCCGCATCCAGGCCGCGATGATGGACGAAGGCACCATCACGGTCGCCTACCGTGAATGGCGGGGCGAGCCGCGCGGCAAGGGCAATCTGAAAAAACGCGCCCAGCTCAAGGCCATGAACGCCGAGGCCATCACACCCGCCGCAGGCCCGGGCGAGGCGCGTTATGCGCCGACCCCCTACCCCAAGCCCGCGCTTCAGATCGGTGGCGACGGTTTTGTCACGGCTGCAGACGGACCGGGCGATTGCATCGACTGCATGGCCTGCGTGAACGTCTGCCCGATGGGGATCGACATCCGCGAAGGTCAGCAGATGGAGTGTATCACCTGCGCCCTGTGCATAGATGCCTGCGACGACGTGATGGACAAGATCGACCGTCCGCGTGGCCTGATCGGCTACATCGCCCTGTCGGACGAGGAACTCGAGCGCCAAGGAAAGCCCGGAAAACCGCTGCTGTCACACGTTCTGCGGCCACGCACCCTTTTGTACACGGGTCTGTGGCTCTTGATCGGTGTGGGCCTGATGTGGGCGCTGTTCATCCGGTCGGACATCGAATTGACGGTCAGCCCGGTCCGCAACCCCACCTTCGTCGTCCAGGCCGATGGTGCCGTGCGCAACATCTACGACGTTCGACTGCGTAACAAGTCGGGCGATAACCGTGAATTTCAGCTCAGCCTCACCAGCGAAGCGACCTTGCAGGTCGATCTGGAAGGCGAGGACGATCTGACCGTCATCGTCCCCGCCGATACGACCATTCTGCAGCGGCTCTACGTCACGGCCCGCCCGCAGGACCCTGCATCGGCAGTCGACACGACCCCGCTGCGGATTTGGGTCGAAGACAGCGAAACCGGAAACCGCGCCGGCGTCGCCACAACATTCAACGGGAGAGTCCAATGATCCGTGAACTGAAAGGCTGGCATGTGGCCAGCGGATTTGTGGTGGCCTTCGGCATCATCATCACTGTGAACCTGACACTGGCCTTCAATGCCGTCCGGACCTTTCCGGGCCTCGAGGTCAAGAACTCCTACGTGGCCAGCCAGAGTTTCGATGTAGATCGCGCCGCTCAGGAAGCGCTTGACTGGGATGTGACGGCACTGCTGGACGGTGACGAATTGCGCCTGACCATCCTTGAGAGCGGAACGCCCATCGCACCGGAAATCGAACAGGCAATCTTTGGTCGCGCCACCTTTGTTGGCCATGACCAGACACCGAACTTCGTGTTCCGCGACGGGGCCCTGATAGCGCCGGTCGACGCCGGATCGGGCAACTGGAACCTTCGGCTCAGGGCGCGCGCGGCAGACGGCACGCTGTTTCGGCAGCGTATCATCGTGGGTTCAACCGAATGACTGCAGCCTGTGCAGCCTGTTCTGTCGCTCCGCTGGCCGAAGAAACAGCCAAGGGGCGCGCGCAGCAATTCGCCCTGCCGGGCATCCATTGCGCAGCCTGCATAGGCAAGATCGAAAGGGGGCTTGCCAGCCTTCCGGGTGCGGGAACCGTGCGGGTCAACCTGTCTCTGAAACGCCTTTCGGTCAGCGGACCGGCGCCCGCAAGCCGTATCCTGACCGCCCTCTCGGACCTTGGATACGAGGCTTACCCCCTGGACACCGAGGCGATGGCCCGGGCGCATGACTCCGAAGGCCGCACCCTGCTGACGCGCCTCGCGGTCGCCGGATTCGCGATGATGAACGTGATGTTGCTGTCGGTCGCGGTCTGGTCAGGGGCTGCCGATGCCACCCGTGACCTGTTCCATCTGATTTCGGCCATGATCACCCTGCCCGTCATCGCCTATTCCGGACAGCCATTCTACCAGAACGCCTGGAAAGCGCTGCGAGTCCGGCGGCTCAACATGGATGTGCCGATTTCGCTGGCCATCCTGCTGGCGGCGGGGATGTCGCTTTTCGAGACATTGATGAGCGGCAAGCACGCCTATTTCGATGCCGCCTTGTCGCTGACCTTCTTCCTGCTCATAGGCCGCTATCTGGACCACCGCACGCGCAGCCATGCGCGATCCGCCGCAAAAGAGCTGACGGCACTCGAGGTGCCGACCGCGCAACGGGTCGAGGGCGAGAGCCTGCGCAGCGTGCGGATCGACGCCATCGCGCTGGATGACGAGTTGCAGGTCCTGTCAGGCGGGCGGATGCCTGTCGACGGTGTTCTTCTGTCTGACACGGCCTTGCTGGACAGATCGCTTCTGACTGGTGAAAGCGCCGCGCAGACCATCGCCTGCGGGGACCGGGTTCAGGCAGGCGAAATCAACCTTGGCGCGCCGCTGCGCCTGCGCGCGACCGCCGTCGGTGAAGACACGAGCCTCCGCCGCATGGCCGCATTGGTGGAAACCGCCGAAAACGCACGCAACAGCTATACAACGCTGGCCGACAGGGCGGCGCAGACCTATGCGCCGGCGGTACATTTGCTGGCACTGATCGCCTTTCTGGGGTGGTTCTTTTATGACGGCGACGTCCGGCATGCCATCAACGTGGCCATTGCCGTGCTGATCATCACCTGCCCCTGCGCTTTGGGCCTTGCGGTCCCCGCCGTGTCCACCGCCGCGATCAGCCGCCTGTTCAGCGCGGGTGTGCTGGTCAAACACGCCACTGCGCTGGAGCGGCTGGCAGAGGTCGATCACGTGGTCTTCGACAAGACCGGCACCCTGACCCAGCCGTCCGTCGTGGTTCCGGCCGGGGTAAGTGCAAAGCAGCGGGACATCGCTTTGTCGCTGGCGCAGCACTCTGCGCATCCCTTGTCCAAAGCGGTCGTGACCGCCCTCAAGGGTGCGACACCCGTTTTCCTGACTGACCTGACCGAGCATCCGGGGCATGGCATCGCAGCCGTCAGCGCAGGTGTGCCCGTCAAGCTGGGCCGCGGCGCATGGCTGGATGCGGACTTCGATGGCCTTGGCCTGCGGATCGGGACCGCGCCTGCGCTGCCTTTCGAAGTGCCCGACGCCCTGCGCCCAGGTGTCACCGAGGCGCTGGCAGGATTGGATCTGCCCGCCGAGGTTCTGACCGGTGACGCCCCCGCCCCCGCCAAGCTTTTGGCCGACCGGCTGGGGCTTCCCGTCCGCGCGCAGGCCCGCCCCGAGGACAAGCTGGCCCGGCTTGACGCACTGAAAGCGGAAGGCCGCCACGTCCTGATGGTGGGCGACGGCCTGAACGATACGGCAGCTTTGGCGGCAGCCCACGCCTCGATCGCACCCGCCAGCGCGCTGGACGCATCGCGCAACGCCGCAGATGTGGTAATCATGACCGATGGTCTGGAAAGCCTGCCGCTGATCCTGCGCATTGCACGTGCGACGCGTGACCTGAGCAAGCAGAACTTTTCAATTGCCACGATTTACAATATCATTGCGGTTCCGGCAGCGCTGGCGGGATACGCGACCCCGCTGGCCGCTGCCCTGGCGATGTCGATTTCGTCGATCACCGTGCTTTTGAATTCAGCCCGCATGCGGAGCGTAAAATGAATGTCCTCGTCATCCTGATCCCCGTGTCCCTGATCCTTGGCGGTCTGGGGCTTGTCGCCTTCCTATGGACCGTCCGGTCGGATCAATACGACGACGATCAAGGCAACGCAGCACGCATCCTGCTGGACGACGACTAGGCGCTATCGCCGCTCGCGCAGATTGTCCGGCGACAACTCCGAGATACTCTTGCGGCCCATCAGTTGCATGTCGCGTTTGAGTTCGTCACGCATCAGCCCCAGCGCCCGTTCGACGCCCGGACGCCCCGCCGCCGCGAGCGGCAGCAGATAGTAGCGCCCAAGCCCCACCGCCTTGGCGCCGCGCGACAGCGCCTTGAGCACATGGGTGCCGCGCGTCACGCCGCCATCCATCATTACGTCAAGCCTATCGCCGGCGACCTGCACCACCTCGGCCAGCTGATCGAAAGCACTGACCGACCCGTCAAGCTGCCGCCCGCCGTGGTTCGACAGGACAACCCCCTGACAGCCGATCTCGGCGGCGCGGATCGCGTCATCCGCGCTCATGACGCCCTTGAGGCAGAATGGCCCACCCCAAAGTTCGACCATCTCGGCCACGTCGTCCCATGTCATCGTCGGATCGAGCATTTCGGTGAAATACTGCCCGATCGAGGCCGTACCGCTGCCCATCTTCACGTGGTCGTCCAGTTGCGGCAGGGCGAATTTTTCGTGGGTGACGTAGTTGATCCCCCAAGCGGGTTTCATCACGAATTGCGCCAACCCCTGCAGGTTCAGGCGGAAGGGGATCGAGAAACCGGTGCGTTTGTCACGCTCGCGGTTGCCCCCCGTAATACTGTCCACGGTCAGCATCATCACTTCGACACCTGCCGCCTTGGCCCGTTCCATCATGGCCCGGTTCAGGCCGCGGTCGCGATGGAAATAGAACTGGTAGACCTGCGGATTGCTGTGCTTGCGCCGCAACTCCTCCAGACTGACGGTGCCCAGCGATGACACCCCGAACATCGTGCCGAAGTTCTCGGCAGCGGCAGCGACGGCGCGCTCGCCGTCGTGGTGGAACAGGCGCTGCAGCGCGGTTGGCGAACAATAGACCGGCAGGTCCAGCTTCTGGCCCATGACCGTCACCGACAGGTCGACATCCGCGACACCGCGCAGGACATTCGGCAGCAGGTCGACCTCTTCGAAAGCCGCCGTGTTGCGGGCCTTCGTCACTTCGTCGTCGGCGGCCCCGTCGATGTAGTTGTAGATCGGTCCGGGAAGACGGCGCCGTGCCAGACGGCGGAAGTCTTCGTAATTGTGGCAATCGGTCAGTCGCATGATGAACCCCTTCAGCTTCGGACGGTCGCATCATCCCGACGCTTTCCTCGCGCCCTGCAATACAGCCGTCGGTTGGATCAGGCAATGCGTCAGGGTCGCGCGCGCAGGCCTCGCTTTACCCTAGAGGGTCCGCACCAGCCGCAGCGCATCGTAGATCGCCGCATGGGTATTGCGGGCGGCAACCGCATCCCCGATCCGGAAGATCTGGTAGCCACCATCGCGGTTCCGCGCGACCTGTTGGGGATTTCCCGCGATCAGCGCTTCGTAATCCACTTCCCCCAGATTGGTCGACGCATCGCGCAGATCGAAATAAAGATCGTCCAGCGGGCGTGTGCCGTGGTTGACGATGACCTGATCCACCTGCCGTGCCTTGCCATCAGCGCCGTAGTCGCTACCAATCTTCGCCTTCAGCGCGTTGCCGTCCCGCTCGACGGCGGCCAGCTTCCACATCACGCTAAAGGTCACGTCACCGGCCTGAAGCGCGCGCACGGAGGGCGTCAGCGACATCGCCATCACCTCGGGCGCGAAGCTGCGGTCGCGGGTCATGATCTCGACCTTCGCGCCGGTCGCGGCAATCGCCTCGGCGGCTTGCAGACCGGCGTAGTCCCCTGCATCGTCGTAGATCAGCACGTTGGACCCCGGTGCGACGTCACCCGACAGGATATCCCAGGTGGACACCACAAGGTCGTCGCCTGCGTCCAGCACCTCGGTATGCGGCAGACCGCCTGTCGCCACGATGACGACGTCCGGTGCCTCGGCACGGATCGCCTCATCATCGGCGAAGCTGTTGAAACGGAACGTCACGCCCATGCGGTCGCATTCGGCGTGGCGCCACTGGATCAGCTGAAGCATCTCGGCCCGTCGCCTGGTCTGCGCAGTCAGCCGGACCTGCCCCCCCGGATCGTTGGCGGCCTCGTGGACGATGACCGTATGGCCGCGTTCGGCAGCAACGCGGGCGGCTTCCAGTCCGGCAGGTCCTGCCCCGACAACGACGACACGCCGCTTGGTGTCAGACGGTGCGATCTCGTGCGGCATCTCGATCTCGCGACCGGTCGACGGGTTGTGCAGGCACAGCGCCATACCCCCCTGATAGATCCGATCAAGGCAATAGTTCGCCCCGACGCAGGGGCGGATGCGGTCCTCTTCTCCGCGCATGATCTTGGCCACGATATGCGGGTCGGCCATGTGGGCGCGGGTCATGCCGACCATGTCCAGCTTGCCGCTTGCGATGGCGTGGCGGGCGGTGGCCACGTCCTGAATCTTGGCTGCGTGAAAGGTGGGGAACTGTGTCGCGGCGCGAATCTCGCCCGCGAAGTCCAGATGCGGCGCGCTGGCCATACCCTGCACCGGGATCAGGTCCGTCAGCCCCGGATCGGTGTCGATATGCCCGCGCACGACGTTGAGGAAATCAACAAGCCCACTGTCCTTGAGCCTGCGCGAAATCTCGATTCCTTCGACCTTGTCGATCCCGCCTGCCTGACACTCGTCCCCCGCATAGCGCACACCGACGATGAAATCGGGGCCGACGCGGTCACGGATCGCCGCAAGGGTGTCCATCATGAACCGCATCCGGTTATCGAGATTGCCGCCGTAAGGCCCCTCCAGCGCGTTGGTCAGCGGTGAAGCGAACTGCTCCATCAGGTGGCCATAGGCTTCAAGCTCGATCCCGTCGAGACCGGCAGCCTGCATGCGTTCGGCTGCGTCCGCGTAGTCGCGGATAATGCGGGCGATGTCCCAGTCCTCGGCCATCTTGGGAAAGGCGCGGTGGGCCGGTTCGCGTTCGTGCCCTGCCGAAATCACCGGCAGCCAGTCGGCCTTGTCCCAGCGGGTGCGGCGGCCCAGATGGGTCATCTGGATCATCACGGCGCAACCATGATCGTGGCAGGCGTCGGTCAGCTGCTTCATCCAGCCGACCACCTCGTCCTTCCAGGCGATGACGTTGTTAAAGACGGGTGGGCTGTCCCGTGAAACCGACGCCGACCCAGCGGTCATGGTCAACGCAACGCCCGCCTTGGCGCGTTCCACGTGATAAGCGCGATACCGGTCCTTTGGCATCCCGTCCTCGGGATAGGCCGGTTCATGGCTGGTGATCATCAGCCGGTTCTTCAGCGTCAGATGCTTGAGCTGGTAAGGCTGGAGAAGCGGATCATTGGACATACTGGATTTCCTTGGCTGCGGATCAGGCGTCGATCGAAACATCGCCGATAGGGTTCGAACAACAGGCAAGCACGAAGCCGTCAGCGATATCCTCTTCGGTGATACCACCGTTGTGAACCATGTGAACCTGCCCGCCGTTCGTCCTGACCTTGCAGGTGCCACAGACCCCGAAGGTGCAGCCCGACGGCAGGGACACACCGGCGGCCTTGGCGGCGGCCAGCAAGGTTTCGGTCTCGGCCACCTTGATGGATTTGCCGGACTTGGCAAAAGTCACCTGCACCGACGCATCTTCGTCGGGAATGACGTCGTCTTCGGGGTCGGCGGTCACCTCGGCGATGGGTGCGTGAAAGCTTTCCTGATGGTAGTGGTCCATGTCGTAGCCCAGACCCGTCAAAGCCTCGCGCACCGCCCGCATGAAGGATTCCGGCCCGCAGCAGAACACCTCGCGGTCCAGATAGTCTGGCGCGGCAAGGCCCAGAATCAACTGGTTCATCTGCCCCTTGATCCCGGTCCAGGGCACGAAGGGGTCAGGTTCCGAGACCACCCATGTCAGTGACAGGCCGCGCAATCGCGTCGCCATCTGCTCCAACCGCGAGCGGAAGATGATCTCGGATGGGCGGCGCGCACAGTTGATGAAGACGATATCGGGGTCGCCGCCTGCGTCAAACATCTGGGTGGTCATCGACATCATCGGCGTGATCCCCGACCCCGCCGAGACAAAGAGGTATTTCGGCGCCGGATGAACAGCGGTCGAGAAGTTGCCTGCAGGGCCAATGGCCTTGACCCGCATACCGGGGCGCAGGTTGTCCAGCATCCAGCGCGACCCCAACGACTCTGGCTGTGCCTTGACCGTCACCGTCAGGGATGTCGGCCGCGAAGGGGACGAGCTGATCGTGTAGGTCCGAAACAAAGGTTCGCCCCCCACCGGAAGCGCCAACGTGATGAACTGGCCCGCGTTGTAGCGGAACAAGGCCCCCGACGGGGGCCGAAAGGTAAAGGTCGCGGTATGCGGCGTCTCGGGCAGGTAATTGACGCACTCCAGCGGTTCGTCGTCCGTCCAGAAGCGCAGGGTCGGATGCGTATCCAAGGCCATCCCCTATTCCGCCGCCAAGGCTTTGGGTGCCTGCGCGCGGGTCATCGCGTCGGCATACCAGTCCACGAACTGGATCACGCCCGATTCCCAGCTGGGGCTATAGGGACCCGGCGTATAGGCTGGCGAAAAGATGCCGCGCTGGTTGTCCTCGACGATCGACCGGTCCTGATCGTTCGTGGCGATCCAGACCTTGGTCAGACGCTCGAGATCGTAGTCCACGCCCTCGACCGCGTCCTCGTGCACCAGCCATGTGGTGGTCACTTCGGTTTCGGTCGCGCTGATCGGCGTGACGCGAAAGGTCAGCGAGATGTCGGGCAGAAAGTGGTTCCACGTCGATGGATAGTGGAACTGCAGCAGTGATCCTGCATCTGGAAGAGAGACCCGCCCCAGATTGCGGCGGACTGCGGCCTTTCCATCCATCGTGTAGCTGACCGCCGGTGCCTCGAGAGGCATGCGCGCCAGCCGATACTGGCCGTCATGGCTGAGGATGAAATGCGCAGGCGCGCCCGCCGCTTCACACCTGTCGAAATGCGCCAGCAAGCTGGGCGAGAACGTGCCATCGGCAGAGACACCTGCGATTTCGGGATCAAGCGGAAAGGATTTGCAAAGCTCGGGGTGGTTACCCAAGCAGTGATAACATTCCCTGTTGTTTTCCCACACCAGCTTCCAGTTGCCCTGTTCGATGATCGAGGATTTATGCGCCACCTTGGCCCTGTGAAGGTCATGGACAGCCAGATACGGGCGAGCGGTGGCGGCGAAGGCGTCGAAGTCGGGTGCCTCATCGGCAAGGCAGATATAGATCAACCCGCAAAGATCACGGGTATGGACGCCGTGCAGGCGGTGGGCACCGGGATCAAAGTCCGGGCCCATGTCCCGCGCCCACAGCAGACTGCCGTCCAGATCGTAGGTCCATGTGTGATAAGGGCAGACCAGCTTGGCGACCTTGCCGTGCGACGCCTTGCACAGGATCGACCCGCGATGGCGGCAGGTGTTGTGAAAGGCGCGGATCTCGCCGTCGTTGCCCTTGACGAGAATCACATCGTAGGCCCCGATCTTGATCCGTGCATATTCACCTGTCTTGCGAAGCTGGGCGGCAGGGATTGCGAAAAGCCACTCTTTGTAGAAAATCTGGTGCAGGTCCTGCTGGAAAATCTCGGGCGAGACGTAGAAATCACGCTCCAGCGAATGGGCGGGGCGGCGATGGACAAGGCGATCTGCGGCAGTTTGCGTCATGGGGTCCCTCGTGAGGGTGAAAGTGAACTTATATCATGCAAACCGTGGATCAGAGGTCACTTTCAATGGCATAAATTCTCATCTAGGATGAGTATATCTCACCTTACGCCCTTTCCGACACTGACAGCGCCGAAAGCGACACATGGCCCGCATATACGATCTGCCGTCGCTGACGGCGCTCCATTGTTTCGAAGCCGCTGCCCGAAAATTAAGCTTCAAGGAAGCAGCGACCGAACTCAACGTGACCCCAACCGCCGTCAGCCACCAGATCAGAGCACTTGAAACCGACCTGGGTCAGCCGCTGTTTCGCAGGCAGCATCGCGGCGTCGAACTGACCGAAGCCGGGGCATACCTGTATCACGCAGTGCAGCGCAGTTTCGAAGCCATCTCGGATGTGGTGCGCGAGATGCGCGGCGTCGCCGGCGGGGACGATGTTGTTGTCTTTTCCTCGACCGCCATGTCGGCGCTTTGGCTGACGCCCAAGCTGTCGCATTTCTGGCGGTCGCACGCGGATATCGGCGTGTCGCAGATCGTGTCGGACACACCGGCACCGGACGGGGCCGCCGACCTGACACTGACCTACGGCGATCTGGACCCCGAGGATGCGTCCTGCCGGTTGCTGTTCAGAGACAGGATCTCGGCTGTCGGGTCGCGCAGCTTTGCTGCCGATCACGGCATAAAGGCCGCAGACGATCTGCACCGCGCGCCGCTGATCCACGTCGTGGGTGAACGGCAGCACTGGACCGGCTGGGTCGACTGGCTGGGCGGGCTGGGCTGTCCTGTGCCGACGGGCCAGCGGATCGCGGTCAACAACTACATGATCGCGCTGCAAATGGCGAAAGACGGGATCGGGGCAGTGCTGGGCTGGGACGGACTGATCGGCGGCATGATCGAAAGTGGCGACCTGACCGAACTCGTGTCCGATCGCATCGCATCACCGCAGTGTTTCTACATCCGCACCCATCGCCGCGCGTCCCCCCGGGCGATCCGGTTGCGCGACTGGCTGATCACGGCCTGAGGCACGCCGCAGGTCAGTCGCCGACGAAGGCCTGCGCCAAGGGATGCGCGGGGTCGCGCAGCCCGTCGATCACGTCGAAATGGTGACGCTTGGGTTCGACCACCAGAGGGACGGCGCGGGTATCGGTTGTCCATGCCTCGGACAGAAGGGCCGCCTGACGCAAGAACTCGGGCCGTTCGCGTGCGCCCACCCATGCCGTGACGGTGGCATCCGGCAGCGGTTGCAGCAGCGCGGGGCTTTCGGCAATGGCTTCGTCCTGATCCATCCCGAGGGTATCGTTCATGGAATGCAGCCTGATGGGCCGCAGATCGTGGACACCGCTGATGGACACCACCCGCGCGACCCGTTCGACCGTGGAGGGTGCCAGCGGCGTGTCGGCGCAGACCATACGGCACACCAGATGCCCGCCCGCCGAATGTCCCGCCAGCCGGATCGGCCCCGCGACGCGCCCTGCGGCCATGTCGATGGCCCGTGCAACCTGACGGGTGATTTGGGATACCCGCGCGTCGGGGGCCAGCGTGTATCCGGGCAGTGCTGCGGCCCATCCAAGCGCCAAGGCGCCCTGCGCAAAATGCGACCATGTGGCGGGGTCGAACCGATGCCAGTAGCCACCGTGCACGAAAATCGCCAAGCCTTTGGGTGACTGCTTGGGCCAGAAGAAATCGACCGTCTCGCGTGGGGCATCGCCGTAGGCCACCCCGATCTCGTTGTCGGTAAGTTCCCGGAACGCCTGTGCTTCGGCCACCCAACGGTCGGGATAGGCGGAACCACCCGCGATGTAAGAGCCACACTGAAAGGCATCCTGCCAGTCGATTCCGTCGTTCATTGTCGCCAGTCCTCCGGTATTGTCGGTTCACCGAAGCACAGGGGCCCGTTGGTTGAAATGCCCAATCGCCGTGACGCCGTCAGGCTGTCCAAGCCCCCCGCCCGATGATAAGCCGTCCGCGACACGACCCCAGACCCCGTTCGGAGATGACCATGGCGCAGTTACCCCTCAAACACCTCTTCGCCCTGCCGGACGACGTGATCTATCTTGACGGCAACTCACTGGGGCCACTGCCTGTTTCGGCACCAGCCCGCGCAGCGCAGGTCTTGCAGGAGGAATGGGGGCAAGAGCTGATCAAGGCATGGAACACCGCCGGTTGGATGGGCCTGCCGCAGCGCGTCGGCGACCGGATCGCCGCACTGATCGGCGCACCTGCGGGATCGGTCGCCACTGGCGACACGCTTTCGATCAAGGTCTATCAGGCTCTGGCCGCCGCCTTGAAGATGCGCCCCGACCGGCGTGTCATCCTGTCCGATGCGCGCAACTTTCCGACAGACCTCTACATGGCCGAAGGGCTGATCGACACGATCGACAAGGATTACGAATTGCGCACCGCGGCACCAGAGGACGTGCTGGGCCAGATCACTGATGATGTGGCCGTCGTGATGCTGACGCAGGTCGATTACCGGTCAGGCCGCCTCCATGATATCACCGAAATCACAAAGGCCGCGCATGCAGCAGGGGCCGTGACGATCTGGGATCTGGCGCATAGCGCGGGCGCATTGCAAGTGGATATAGACGCCTGCGCGGCTGAATTCGCGGTCGGCTGCACCTACAAGTATCTCAACGGTGGCCCCGGTGCGCCCGCGTTCATCTACGTCCGGCCCGATCTGGTAGACACTGTGCAGCCCGCCCTGTCGGGGTGGATGGGGCATGACGCACCCTTCGCGATGGAACCCCACTACCGCCCCGCCATGTCCACCGAGCGGCTGAGGGTCGGCACGCCACCCATCGTGCCGTTGTCCATCCTCGACGCCGCACTCGACGTCTGGACGGGTGTGACGCTGGACGACGTGCGCGCCGCCTCAATCGATCTGAGCGAACTGTTCATCGCCGAGATCGAACGGCGCTGCCCGATGCTGTCACTGGCGTCGCCTCGGGACCCGGACCAGCGCGGGTCGCAGGTATCGTTCTCGTTCGAGCACGGCTACGCCGCCATTCAGGCTTTGATCGCGCATGGGGTGATCGGTGATTTCCGCGCACCCGACATCATGCGGTTCGGGTTCACGCCGCTCTATCTTGACCGCACTGACATCCTGACCGCCGCAGACCGGATCGAAAAGGTGTTTCGTGACGAGTTGTGGCGCGACCCGCAATTCCACCGGAAATCGCGGGTCACCTAGAAAAAAAAGGGCCAATGACCCGCCCGATCTGGGCGGGCCAAGGTCATGTCAGCCGATGATATCGTTCAGCGTGGGTGAGGGGCGCATCACCACTGCCGTCTTTTCCGGGTCGCCGTGGAAATAGCCCCCGAGATCGACGGGTTTGCCTGCGCCCGCCTTGAGTTCGGACAGGATCGTTTCGGCATTGTCGGCCAGCGCCTTTGCAACAGGCTCAAACGCAGTGGCCAGTTCAGCGTCGTCAGTCTGGTTCGCCAAAGCCTCGGCCCAATAAAGTGCAAAGTGGAAATGGCTGGCGCGGTTGTCGTCCTGCCCGACCTTGCGACCGGGACTTTTACCCTGCGACAGCAGCTTTTCGGTCGCGATGTCCACGGCGTTGCCGAGGACCCTGGCCTTTGCCGTGCCGACAAAGCGGAGGGATTCGCCCAGCGCGCAGAACTCGCCAAGGCTGTCCCAGCGCAGGTGGTTTTGCTCCATCAGCTGCTGGACGTGCTTGGGGGCCGAGCCACCAGCGCCGGTCTCGAACAGCCCGCCGCCCTGCATCAGCTTCACGACCGACAGCATCTTGGCCGAGGTGCCGACTTCGAGGATCGGAAAGAGGTCAGTGAGATAGTCCCGCAGCACATTGCCGGTGACCGCGATGCAGGTCCGGCCTTCGCGGATTTCCTCGAATGACGCACGAGTCGCGGGTGTCGGGGCCATAATCTCGAACTTGTCGGCCACGCCCTTGGCCTCCAGCGCGGGTTTGACGTAAGCCAGCAACTCGCGGTCGTGGGCGCGGTCCGCATCCAGCCAGAAGATCGCGCGGCAGTTTTCGGCGGCCTGCCGTTCGATTGCCAGTTCGATCCAGTTCTCGATCGGCGCCTTCTTGGCCGAGGCCAGACGCCAGATGTCGCCTGCTTCGACCCCGTGCGACATCAGCACGGTGTCGCCGTCCATCACGCGCACGGTGCCGGTTTCCGCAATCTCGAAGGTCGTCGGGTGCGAACCGTATTCCTCGGCCTTTTGCGCCATGAGGCCCACGTTCTGCACCGAGCCTGCGGTCGTCGGATCAAGCGCGCCGGTTTCCTTGAAATAATCGATGCTTTCGGCATAGACGCCGGCGTAAGAGCTGTCGGGAATGACGCAGGTGGTGTCTGCCTCCTCTCCCTGAGGTCCCCAGCCCTTGCCACCCGCGCGGATCACGGCAGGCATCGAGGCGTCGATGATGACATCGGACGGCACGTGCAGGTTGGTGATGCCCTTGTCCGAGTTCACCATGTAAAGCGGCGGACGGCTGGACAGTGCGTCTTCGATCTCCTGCAGGATCGCGTCACCTTCGGGCAGTTCGGCGATCCGCGCCTTCATCGCGCCAAGGCCACCGCTGGGGTCGATGCCGTTTGCGCGGAAGGTATCGCCGTGCTTTGCAAAGACCGGCGCCAGATAGGCACGGACGCCGTGACCGAAGATGATCGGGTCCGAGACCTTCATCATCGTCGCTTTCATGTGCAGCGAAAAGAGTGTGCCGTCGTCGGCCACGTCGCTGATCGTCTGATCGTAAAAGGCCCGCAGCGCGCGAACGGACATGAAGGTGCTGTCAACGATGGTGCCTGCGGGCATCTTCAGCCCGTCCTTCAGGACGGTCACGCCCGACCCGGTGTCCAGCTCGATGCGCAGCGTCGCTTCACCTTCAAGCGTCACGGATTGCTCGTTCGACCGGAAATCACCCTGACCCATCGTGGCGACTCGGGTTTTGCTGTCCTTCGACCATTCACCCATGCTGTGCGGATGTGCCTTGGCGAAGGCCTTGACGGCGGCGGGCGCACGGCGGTCGGAATTGCCTTCGCGCAGGACAGGATTCACCGCCGAGCCCTTGATCGCGTCATAGCGGGCTCGGGCGTCCTTTTCGGCATCTGTCCGGGGGTCTTCGGGATAATCCGGCAGTGCATAGCCCTGGGCCTGAAGTTCACGTAGCGCCGCCACAAGCTGCGGCACCGAGGCCGAGATATTCGGCAGCTTGATGACGTTCGCTTCGGGCGTCTTGACCAGATCGCCAAGCTCGGCCAGCGCATCGGACTGGCGCTGCGTGTCGGTCAACGTCTCGGGGAAGGCCGCAATGATACGGCCCGCCAGCGAGATATCGCGCGTTTCAATCTCGATCCCGGCCTCGGCCAGAAATCGTTCAATGATCGGCAAAAGCGAAACCGCCGCCAATTGCGGTGCTTCATCGACCTTGGTGTATATGATCTTGGCCATCGGTCCGTCCCTTTGAACTGTTCCTTTTCACGGCAAATACCGGCTTTGTATACCGTCGTCTACCGAAAGTCGCCCGTGCGCCCGGGCTGCATCACGGTCAAGCCGCATTGCGATCAAAGCGATGCGATGATCTCTCCCGCGACGCGCCGCGCCTTGGCATCCATCGCAAGCACATCGTCCAGCGCCATGTCGGTCACCGGTGCGGCTTCGGGCATCAGGCGGTCAAGCGTTTCCTCGACCACGCCGGCCATCTGCAGGAACCCGACCGCACCGTCGATGAACCCATCCAGTGCCCGCTCCTTCGACGCGTTGAACACTGCGCCCGACAGCCCGCCAGCTTCGATCACGGCGCGCGACAGGCGCAAGGCAGGATGGCGCGCCTCATCGGGGTCGCGAAAGGTCATCTGTCCGATCTTCACAAGGTCCAGCCGTTCGACCGGCAGGTGACGGCGGTCCGGCCAGTTCAGCGCATAGCCGATGGCGTGGCGCATATCAGGCGGTCCGACATGCGCCATCAACCCACCGTCCCGGAACCCGACAAGCGCATGGATCAGCGATTCCGGATGGATCACGACTTCGATCTGGTCGGAGGTCAGTCCAAACAGCTCCTTGGCCTCGATCAGCTCCATCCCTTTGTTGAACAACGTCGCGCTGTCGATGGTGATCCTCTGACCCATGTCCCAATTGGGGTGCGCCGATGCCTCGGCCAGTGAGGCGGTCTTGAGCTTGTCAAGCGGCCAGTCGCGGAACGCCCCACCCGACGCGGTGATGATGACCCGCTCGATAGCGGCAGGATCTTCCCCGACAAGGGCCTGAAATATCGCGGAATGTTCACTGTCCACCGGCAGGATCGTGGCCCCGGACGCTCTGGCCCGGGACAGCAAAAGCGGCCCCGCGCAGACAAGGCTTTCCTTGTTGGCCAGCGCCAGCGTCGCGCCTGCCTGCACCGCCTCCAGCCCCGGTTCAAGTCCGGCAGCCCCGACAATGCCCGATATGATCAGGTCTGCGGGGCGCGATGCGGACTCCAGCAGCGCCTTGCGTCCTGCGGCAACCTCGACGCCGCTGCCGGCCAGAAGGTCGCGCAATTCGTGCAGCCGGTCGTCATGCGCGGTCACGGCCAGCTTTGCACCTAGCCTGCGGGCGTCCGCCGCCAGCTGTTCGACGTTGTGCCCGCCGATCAGCGCCACGGTCTGAAAATCATCCGGCGACCTGCCGATCAGGTCGATGGTATTCTGGCCGATCGACCCGGTCGCGCCAAGAATGGTAATCCGTTTCATGCCGGTAGCTGGCCCCCGTCGATCCCTGTCACACTGATCTATCAGACCGAAACGCGGGGCGCAGCCCACCAATTTCCAGCGCGTCCGGCGCAACGGCAAATTCTTCACACGGCCATTGTCATGGCCGCCACGCTGTCCGATCATGCAAGCTGCAAAAGGAGAGTTCCGATGGCCAACCTGAACCAACCGCTGGGCGGCAACACGATGCCGCGTATGGGTGGACCGGCAACCATGATGCGATTGCCGTCACAGGACACGGCGGAGGGTCTCGACGCCTGTTTTGTCGGTATTCCGATGGACATCGGCACGTCGAACCGGTCCGGCACCCGTCTGGGTCCGCGCCAGATCAGGGACGAAAGCCGTATGCTGCGCCCCTACAACATGGCCACGGGGGCAGCGCCCTTCGACTGTCTTCAGGTGGCGGATATCGGGGATGTTCCGATCAACACGTTCGACTTGAAAAAGTCGGTCGACATCATCGCCTCGACCTATCGCGAGATCTTGCGCCATGACGTCGTGCCGTTGACGCTGGGTGGTGACCATACGCTGACCTGGCCGGTCCTGCGGGCCATTGCCGAAAAGCATGGGCCTGTCGCCCTGATCCACGTCGACGCCCATGCCGACACCAGCGAACAGATGTTCGGAGAAACGGCTGCGCACGGCTGTCCCTTCCGACGCGCGCACGAAGAAGGTCTGTTGCAAGACGACAAGGTGTTCCAGATCGGCCTGCGCGGGACCGGCTACAGCCCCGAGGATTTCGACTGGGCAAGACAGCAAGGCTGGACAGTGACACCTGCGGAAGCCTGCTGGCACAAGTCACTTGCCCCGCTGATGGACCGGATAAGGACCCGGATCGGCGACGCTCCGGTTTATCTGACCTTCGATATCGACAGCCTCGACCCGGCCTATGCGCCGGGCACGGGCACCGTCGAAGTGGGTGGCCTGACGACCATTCAAGGGTTGGAAATCATCCGCGGCTGTGCTGGTATGAACCTCGTGGGCGGCGATCTGGTGGAAGTGTCTCCGCCCTACGATCAGGCCGGAAACACCGCTTTGATCGGTGCCAGCTACCTTTACGAAATGCTTTGCGCTTTGCCAGGTGTGACGCGTCGTGACAGCGACTGACCGGCGAAGGTGAACCGGCGGCGCGGCCCTGAACGCCCGCGTGGTTTTCAGACCTGTCCGCGCAGCATCGCCATGCGGGTCATCGGGTCAGCGGGTCAGAGGATGACGGTCTCCGGCTTTCGGGCAGCCGGTCGGCCATAGAGAAACCCCTGCATCGCGTGACATCCCCGTTCGCGCAGCCATTCGACCTGCTCGGACCGTTCCACACCCTCGGCGACCACCCTCAGACCAAGGTCCGAAGCAAGGTCGATCGTGGCGCTAAGGATCGCCGTGTCCTGATGCCGGTGGGGGATTCCCGACACGAAGCTGCGGTCCAGCTTGACCTCGTGGATGGGGAGCGTCCGCAGTTGAAACAACGATGAATAGCCTGTCCCGAAATCGTCCAGCGACAGCGTCACCCCCATCTCGCGGAGAGCATGGATATTTTCAAGCGTGGGCGCATCCTCGTCCAGCACGGTTCTTTCCGTGATCTCCAGCGTGAGACAGCTCGGATCGATCCCGGTATAGGTCAGGATGTCGGCCACAGATTGCGAGAAATGACGCTGCCCGAACTGTTGCGGGCTGACATTTGCGGACATGCCAAGGCATTGCAGGGCGCCAGCTGCCTTCATGCGGGCCAGTTCCTTGCAGACCGTCTCGATCACCCAGATGTCCAGCGTCAAAACGAACCCGCAATCCTCTGCCACCGGAATGAACCGGTCCGGCGATACGAAACTGCCGTCCGAAAGGGGCCAGCGCGCCAGCGCCTCGTAGCCGACGATCTTGGGCCATCGGTGGGAAACGTCCACCTGCGGCTGATAGTGTAGCAACAACTCTCCTTTCTCGAAGGCTCTTGTCAGGTTCGCGACCTCGACGGGGATCGCAGGCAAGACACTCATCGGGTTCATCCTTTTGTCGGAAGTCATGGGCGCATCCGCGCGCCACTGGTCGCCGTTGGGCATTTCATAAGAGCCATCCATGATCAGGCTGCGACCACGCAATTGCGGCCTTGTCGTTTGGCGCTGTAGAGCGCGTTGTCGGCCAGTTTCGTGATTGCGTCTCCTACCGTCTGCGTAGGATCGAGCGCCGCCAGCCCGACGCTTACAGTCACCTTGACCGCATTGGCACCGTCAAACCGCGCGTCGGCTACCTGCCGCCGCATCCGGTCGGCCCAGACGTGGGCCGCCTCGATATCCGTGTCGGGCAGCAGGACAGCAAATTCCTCGCCACCAAGCCGAGCGACAAGATCGTTGCCGCGACATTCGTCTGCGACGACGTTTGCAAACTCACGCAAAACCCTGTCCCCGCCCGGGTGCCCATGCGTATCGTTCACATGCTTGAAGTGATCGATGTCAAGAAATGCGACTGTCCCGACACCTTTGGTCCGGCGCAGACGCAGCAGCTCGCGGTCCAGTCCGGCCTCAAAGCTGCGCCGGTTGGAAAGCCGGGTCAGGAAATCCAGATTGGCTTCGCTGCGCAATTCCAGCTGGTTCATGACCAGTTCGGCAAATTTAGTCACGATCTGGGCCTCTTGTGTGGTAAAGCGCCGAGGCTCGCTGTCAAATGCGCAGATGGTGCCAAGGTTGTATCCGTCCGTAGTCGTCAAGGGTGATCCGATATAGCAGCGCAAGAACGGTGCCCCTGTCACGTAGGGATTGTCCCGCACCCGCGCGTCCAGATGCGTGTCTTCGATGATCAGCGGCTCGTATTTGCGAATCGTAATATCGCAGAACGCCGTCGCTCTCGAGGTTTCCTTGAGGTCAAGACCCTGACGGGCCTTCAGCACCTGCTTATCTTCGGTGATCAGGCTGACCGTCACCATCTCCATCCCGAGGATGAGTTTCAACAATGCAGTGATGTGATCAAAGCTCGCCTCGGACGTGAAAGTCTGGGCGTTGAGATACTTCAGGGCGTGGATACGGCCCGCTTCGTTTTCAAGTTTGTGATGCTGCATGTTCATTATTCGTCAAAGCTTCCATCTCAAATAGGGTAAACGGCGGTCGGTTTGTCAGGATTACCAAGCGTTCGCTTTCAGGTAGTCGATATTCACCTCGGGCAGGATATCTTCCAGCGCCGCTATTTCGGACATTTCCAGCAGATCGACCTGCACCAGCTTGGACTTGTTCAAAAGGATCGTCCCGTCGCGCAACTGGAACGGAATGAAGGGCCGGTCATCGCAGAGCACGTCCAGAACCCGCTGGTTCTGGCTGACATGGACACCACCGAAGTGCTGGCTGCCATTTTCAAGTGTCGCTTTGACCGGGACGCAGTATTTCGGGTATTTCATGGTCGGTCCTTTATATTTCTGATCTGATGAGGATGGACCCAAGGGGGGAATAATGATGGATCGTGATCCTGCCCGGCAGCGGGCCGAAGGCGTCCAGGACATGGATACGTTCAAGGAAGCCTGCGCCGTCTTCGGAGAAGAGAACGCGCTGGCGCGTCTCGGCATGTTTCGCGATGAGCTTGAGGCGCATCTGTCATGGGTCGCAACGGGCCCAGCCGACCATCAATCGCTGCGCGACATGGCTCACCGCACGGCAGGCAGGGCCGGGGTGCTGGGGTTTGCGGCGCTCGCGGATGCGTCTGCCCAGCTTGACGAAGCGGCACGTGACGACACCGGCCTTGCCGCGACGCTTGATCACTGGATGGAACAGGCCAAGCGTGCAGCACGCGGCTAGGTGCTGCAATGCCTGTCTGATACCGAAGCGAAATGTCGCCTGTGCCGATATTTGGCAGACCCGACATCAGGACACTCCAATCGCTTGCAGGACCGCTGGCGTCGCGATCACCGCGAACAGAACCGGCAGAAAGAAGAGGATCATCGGAACCGTCAGTTTGGGCGGCAGCGACGCCGCCTTCTTTTCAGCGGCTGACATGCGGAAATCACGGCTTTCCTTGGCCAGAACCCGCAGCGTCTGCCCAAGCGAGGTCCCGTATTTCTCGGACTGAATCAGACCGATAACCGTGGCCTTGATACTATCCATCCCCGTCCGTGTGCCAAGGTTCTCGTAGGCCTGCCTGCGATCCGACAGGTAGGCCAGCTCTGCCGTGGTCAACGACATCTCCTCGGCCAGTTCCTTGGATTGCGAACCGATCTCTTCGGCCACCTTTCGAAAGGCGGCCTCGCTGCTCATGCCGGATTCAACGCATATCAACAGTAGGTCAAGCGCGTCGGGCCAGCTGCGGCGCAGGCTTGTATGACGCTTCGATATCAGGTTGCGGACATACAGCTTGGGAAGGGTATAACCGATCCCTGCACCGACCACGACTATCGCCACTATCTGAAGCAGGGACAGGTCCGATTTCAGCACGAGGGCGAGATAGGCAAAGGCAAACCCAGGCATCACCATCGCAGCGATCAGCCGCGAGGCAAGAAAGGCGATCAACGGTGCCCGCCCGCGCAAACCCGCCATCTTCAATAACTGGGCCGCACTGCTTTCGTCGGTCAGTCGCGCGAGGCTCAGCCGTTCGACAATCTCTGCGAAAACCCGGTTCGGCTCTTTGGCGAAAAGCGACGAACGCCCGACGCTCGCCGCAGCGCTTCTGGACCGTTCGTTCCGGCGCAATTGGCGAAGATCCTTTTCGACCATCTGCACCCGCTCCGCCATCCGGTCGCGGGCGATCCAGGGCCATGCGACCGCCAGGATCACGCCGACAGTCGAAAGGGCTGCAAGGGCGATCATCAACGTCTGGATCTGCGGGGGCGTCAGGTCAATCAGCACGGTCCGTTTCCTTTACATGTCGAAGTTGATCATCTGTCGCATCACGAAGACACCGATGGACATCCACAAAAGGCAAACACCGATCACGATCAGGCCAAGATTGGTCTGGTAGAGCACTGCAAGATATTCGGGGCTGGTCAGCTGAACGAGACCGGCCACGATCACCGGAAGTGAGCCGATGATCCCAGCCGAGGTCTTGGCCTCTGCGCTCATTGCCTTGACCTTTGCATGCAACTGCCGTCGTCCGCGCAGCACAGTCGAAAGATTGCCCAGCGCCTCGGTCAGGCTGCCACCCGCGCGGCTTTGAATGGCAACCACGATGGCAAGAAAGCCGACTTCCTGAAGCGGCACGCGCTGTGCCAGCCGGTCAACCGCCTCCTGCAGCGGCAGCCCGACGGACTGGTCCTCGACAACCTGGCGGAACTCACCCCGGATCGGGTCTTCGCTATCGGCCGCGATGAGGGTCAGGCAGTCTGCGAGGGGACGACCCGCCCGAACACCCCGGACGATCACGTCGATCACATCGGGAAAGCCTGCCGCAAATGCGGTCAGACGCCGGTGTCGCTTGAACTTGACGAAAAGATGCGGAATCGCAAGGCCTGCGACCAGCGCCGCGATCGATGCGATGATCAGCCCGAAGGCCGACAAAACCACAAGCGCCGCAACAGCGATGCCTGCGCTCAACAGCCAGTAGCTGGACAGTTTCCAGTTCAGGCCCGCCTCGCGCAGACGTTGCTCAAGGGCCGGACCACCTCGACTGTTCTGGCGGACCGACTGCCTTTCCTCGATCTCTCGCAACGTCTTTTCGATGGCCTTGCGACGGGTCGAGACCTGTCCACCGGACGAAGCCACCGGCCCATCTTCGGGGCGACCGCCAAGGGCCAGTGCCATGCGCCGCTTGCCAAGCGCACGCGCCTCGATCGTGGGCATGACAAGAGTCAGTATCAGCGCGACCACCGCCAGCGCGGCAAGCGGGACGAACAAAAGCGAGATGTCGAATTGAAGCATTTCAGGACCGCCTATTTGTTGTTCGAGACTGTCGCGGCCTCGAGAGCGCGAGACAGCCGGTCTTCTTCACCGAAATAGCGTGCGCGGTCCCAGAACGCCGGACGCCCGATGCCTGTTGACTGGTGCTGGCCGATGATCCGCCCGTTCTCGTCTTCACCCAGCATCTTGTAGACAAAGATGTCCTGCAGAATCGGCACGTCACCTTCCATTCCCAGCACTTCGGTGATGTGGGTGATGCGCCGCGAGCCGTCGCGCAGGCGCACGGCCTGAACGATGACGTCGATGGACGAGACAGCCATCTCCTGAATTGTCTGTGACGGCAGGTCGTAGCCCCCCATCGTGATCATGGCGCCCAGACGCGACAGCGCCTCGCGCGGGGTGTTGGCGTGCAGCGTGCCCATCGACCCGTCGTGACCCGTGTTCATCGCCTGCAGCAAATCGAAAGCTTCGGGGCCACGCACCTCGCCCACGATGATCCGTTCGGGGCGCATCCGCAGGCAGTTCTTGACCAGATCGCGCATCGTGATCTCGCCCGAGCCCTCGACGTTGGGGGGGCGGGTCTCCAGCCGGACGACATGGGGCTGCTGCAACTGCAATTCCGCAGAGTCTTCGCAGGTCACGATCCGCTCTTCCGCGCCGACATACCTTGTCAGACAGTTGAGAAGCGTCGTCTTGCCCGATCCGGTCCCGCCCGAGATCAACACATTGCATCGGACCCTGCCGATGATCTTGAGGATTTCAGCCCCTTCCGGCGTGATCGAGCCGAAATCGACAAGCTGGTCCAGCGTCAGCTTGTCCTTCTTGAACCGCCGGATCGTCAGGCTGGGGCCGTCGATCGCCAAGGGCGGCGCGATGACGTTGACGCGGCTTCCGTCAGGCAGGCGCGCGTCGCAGATCGGGCTTGATTCATCCAGACGACGACCGACCTGGCTGACGATGCGCTGACAGATGTTGAGAAGCTGTTCGTTGTCACGAAAACGGATATTCGTCTGTTCGACCCTGCCGGCCACCTCGATGTAGATCAGGCTGGTGCCGTTCACCATGATGTCAGAGATATCGTCACGGGCCAGCAGCGGTTCCAGCGGTCCGTAGCCCAGAACGTCGTTGCAGATTTCTTCGGTCAGTTGAGCCTGCTCGCCGGTGGACAACACGGCGCGCTTGGCGGCAAGAATCTCGCTGACGACGCCACCCACCTCGCGCCGGGCAGCCGCAAGGTCCAGCCGGCCGAGTTCGGTGATGTTGATCGACTCGATCAGTGCCCCGAATATCTCTTTCTTCAGGTCGATGTATTCGACGGCACTTTCCGGCGACGCCACCCTACCCACGCTGCGCTGTGGTGTCGGTGACGGCTCCTCGGCCCGCTTTGATCGTCGTGGCGGGTCGTTCGGACGCGTCTCGGGCGTCGCGGCCGGGCGCTGCTTTTCAGCGACGGGCGGTGCAACGATCTGCGCATCGGCCAGAGCAGTGCGTTTTCCGAAGGACTTTGTCACGATGGCTCTCTCTTGTTGCGGGTTGAATCAGGTCTGGGTTCAGCCACGACCGAACAGCTTGCGCAGCAGGCTGGTTGGCCGCGCCTTGCCCTTTCCCGTCAGCGTGTCGACGAGGTGCCGCACGGACCCCTGCGCTTTGCCGCGCGGGGCCTGTTCGCTTATCGTGCGTCCTTCCGCCGAGGCGGTCCCGAAGGTCGCCGGATCAAAGACCATGGTGGTATAGTTCTTGACACCAATGCTCTTGGCGAACTTGTCGGCGACGATCTCTTTGCGCTTGGGCATCTTGCAGGTGTTGAGAATGACACGGGGGGCCGCGTCGTTGGGCCGAAGGCCGCGAAGCTGCCCCATCAGCGCCCGCGCATTGCGCAGGTTGGGCAGATCGGGCGAGGCGACGACAATCACCTCGTCCGCCGATGTCAGGGCATCGCGGCTGGTGGCAGTCCAGTCATGCGGCAGATCGAGCACGACAAAGGGGAACGATGCGCGCGCGATGTCAATCAGCCTCTCGATTGCCTCGGGCGCGGGGTCGATGTCTCCCAGCGGGTCGTCGAAGGCGGGCAGGACGTTCAGGTATTCCCCGCGCCGCACGACCAGCCTGTCCAGCAGGGCAGCATCCAGCTTTTCGGGGTCGCCCATGTATTTCTCGATACCCGTCACCGCCTTGAGATCAAGGTTCACGGCAGCCGACCCGAACCTGAAATCAAGATCAAGCAGAAGCGTCGGGCTCGCCTGCTCTTGGGCGATGGTCCAGGCGACGTTCTGCGCCAGTGTGGAAGATCCGACACCCCCCTTGGCGCCGACGAAAGCGAAGACCTTACCAAGCTTCGTCGCGGACTCTTCCCCGAACAGGTTCTGGATCATCGTCACATAGCCCAGAGGCGAGATCGATCCGACAAGATATTCGGCGATGCCACGGCCCATCAGGGTGCGGTAGAGGGTGATGTCGTTTTCGGTGCCGATCACGACCACCTTGGTATCGGGGTCGCAAACCTCAGCCAGCAGATCGAGTTCCTGCAAAAGCGCCTTGCCTGCGGTGGACACCTCGACGATCAGCAAGGATGGGGTCCGTTTTCCATTGAACACCCGAAGGGCCTGCGCCACGCCGCCGTCGGTGATCTCTGTCTTGACGCGGGTCAGGCGACGGTCCGCGCTTGCACGTTCGATCACACCGCGGGTCGCGGCGGTCAGACAGAAGGCAGCCGCCGTCAGGTGCGGCACACGGGCGCTTGAGGGCGCCGGATCGGGCCCCGCCTGGGTTCCCTCTTCGATCTTGATGGCGGCATGTTTCATCTTGTGTTCCTTGGCCCGTGCGGTTGCGACACCCTTGATCTGCGATCAGCGGACGACGTCAGTTGATGGCGGTTTCCTCGATGATGTTTCCGCGACGGACGCGAATCGTCTTGGTCGGCTCATCGACCTCGATCGCGATGTCGCCCGGAATCTCGTCCAGCGGTCGCAGCGACAGCGACAGTGTGCCGGTCGTCTGGGCTGCGGTGACGGCTTCGACCTGCGATTCCATCAGTTCCAGCGTCGCCGTCTTGCCCAGCACAGTGGCAGAATCGTTGTCCTCGGTCGTCTGGTCGATGGCCAGAACCCGCACGCCGCGCAGAAGGGTCCGGGTGCGGGTTTCGCCACCCTCGCTGTCGCGTGTGCGCTGCACGGTATGCAGCACATCGACACGGTCGTTGGGCAGAATGAACCCGCCCGCTGTGCTTTGCGCGCTGACGTTGATGGCGACGGCGCGCTTGCCGGTTGCAAGCGTCGCCGCCAGATAGCCGTGCGACTGGACCGAAAGCGTCCCCGTGGCGATCGGCTCTCCGACCGATATCGGGCGACTGGCGTATTGGCCGGACAGCTCTTTCAGGGCATCGGGGCGTGCGGAGCGGTCGATCAGCGTGGCCGGCACGGCGTCGGCGGGCCAGTCCTGCCAGACCAGTGCCGCAGCCGTCACTTCGGACCCGCGCGGCACATCCTGTGCGGCCACAAGGACAGCCGTCATGGCGATGGGGGGGGGTGTCGGGGCCACGACGACGGCGTCGGGCTCGGCGTCCTGCGCCGCGATCCACAAGGCACCGCCACCGGCACCAAGCGCGATAAGTAGAATGAGAGCTCTCAGCATGTCGGTCCTCCGAGCAGCGGCAAATAAAGCCTTCAGCCCGGCAAAAGGGCCTCTGGCTGCAGAAATGCGACGGCGATGGCTGCCGCCGCGATGGCAATTCCGTAAGGGACGCGGTCCAGCGGGGGACGCAGGGCGGCGATGCGCCCGGCGGCCAGCCTATCCGCCCCAAGGGCGTGGCACGCGATAATAATCAGGGTCAGCAGACCGCCTGCGAGAGCGGTCAGCAAAAGAAGCGCCGGTGTCGCCGCAGGCCCCAGCCAAAGGCCGGTCACCGCCAGCAGCTTGACGTCACCGCCGCCCATCCAGCCGCGGGCAAAAAGGATGGCCCCACCCGCAAGGATCGCGGCACCCGTGGCAAGGCTGGCGGCAAGGTCCGTCCAGCCCGGTTGGGTCAGGACGGCTGTGACCGCGAAGCCAGCGGCAAGAAACAGGATCAGCCGGTTGGGTATCCGCATGTGCAGGGCGTCACCGGCGGCCGCGAGGAGGTGGCCGCCGATGAACCAAAAAACCGCTAAAAACAAAATGTAGCCTTGCACATTCGTATCTCGCCTCAAGGCCTGCGGCACCACGCGATCTGTTCGCATTCAATCATGGTGCGGCAGCAATCAGGAAGCTGCTGTTGCTGTTGTTGGTAGTTGGTTTACGATGGATTGAAACGTGTTGGTCAAGCCATCGCCAAGAAGCCCCACGACGGTTATGAGCGCCACAGCAACCATAGCCGCGATCAGCCCATATTCGATAGCAGTCGCACCGGAGTCGTTGGTCTTCAGTTTCGTAAATAGTTTCAGCATGATGTGCCGTCCTTCATTTCAAGGTTGCCCGGCAGTGCCGGCGGGGCATGACCGCAAGAATTCGCGGGCCCCGGGCGTTTCTTCGCCTGCAATCCAAAATGAAGCCAGCAAGGGCAAGAGACTAGCTGACGTGGTGGCCTAGCCATGTGGGCAGGCCCTGACCGTTTGGCCGGATTTGCGATTTCAGCGCACCTAAACTGAGCGGTCGGCCAGCATGGCGCCGATCCTTTCCAGCAGCTCGTGCGACCGGAAAGGCTTGTATAGCATCGGTATATCGCTTGGCAGATGCCGTTCTTTCGGCAAGGCATCCCGCGCGTATCCCGATGTGAACATTATCCTGATATCCGGATGCATCTCCCGTGCCTTGTCGGCAAGTTGGACACCGTTGACGCCCCCCGGCATGACAATGTCGGTAAACAGCAGGTCGAAATCACCGTCCTTTTCGAGAATCGCCAAAGCGACTTCGCCGTTCTCGGCCTCGACGATTCGATATCCCATCCGGCTCAGCACGGTGCGGACGAACGTCCGCAGGTCGGTGTCGTCCTCGACCACAAGGATCCGGTCCGCCCCGCCGCGATAAGGCGCGATCTGAGACGGGTTTGTCGGAGTGGCGGGCTCCTCCTCTTGCGCGATCGGAAAGCACAGGGAAATGGTCGTGCCCTGCCCAAGTTCAGAATCGATGATCGCATGACCACCGGATTGCTTGACCAGACCGTAGACCGAGCTGAGGCCCATTCCGGTGCCGACCCCCGGCTCTTTGGTGGTGAAGAACGGCTCGAACGCGCGCTGCCTGATCTCTGTCGACATGCCGGTTCCGTCGTCGACGATGTCGATCTGGACATAGTCGCCGGGCGCACAATCGGGCGTCGTGTCTATTTCACCGATGCTGGTCGACCGTGTTCTGATCGTGATGGTGCCGTCCCGAGGGATCGCGGATCTTGCATTCAGGACAAGGTTCAGAAGGGCCGCCTGCAACTTGTCCGGATCGACATGCGCCACGGTGGCTGAAGGGGTCAGGTCGTATTCAATCTCGACATTGGCATCGACCGCGCGTCCGAACAGGCTGAAAGACCGCCGGATCAGCTTGTTGATGTCCGTCGCGCGCAGCTCCAGCGGCTGGCGGCGCGAAAAGGCCAGCAGATCCCGGGACACCCGCGCACCACGCTCTGCCGCATCGTCGATCGACTTGAGCAGAGGGCGAAGCTCCGAGTCATCTCCGATATCGTCGAGAAGGATGTCGCAATTGCCCAGAATGATCGTGAGAAGGTTGTTGAAGTCATGCGCAATGCCGCCGGTCAACTGACCGACGGTTTCGAGCTTCTGCGCCTGATGCAACTGCGCGTCCAGCCGCTTGACGTCGGTGACGTCCGACATGGCCCCGACCATGCGGCGCGGCGTGCCGTCATCCTCGCGCAGGATGAACGCCTTGTCGCAGATCTGGAGCCAGCTGTCGTCCATGGCAAGGATTCTGTACTCGCAGCGCCATGCCGTCGCGTCCCCCGCCAACGCGGCATCGAGGCTTTCGGTGACGTTCAGCCGATCATCCGGATGGATGCGTTCAAGGACGTTCTCGATCCGCCCCTTGTCCACACTATCTGCCATCCATTTGGACATATCCGCAAAAACAGCATCCGAATTGTCGCTGTTCCAGATAACGCCAGACTTCATATCCCAATCCCAGATTACGTCCCGGCTTGCCATGTTGGCCAGCCGGAACTGCTCTTCCCGGGCGCGCAGGTATTCTTCTGCCTCGCGGCGTTCGGTGGTTTCCCGCTGGATCGAGACGTAGTGGGTGCATATTCCGGCGGCATCGAACAGCGGATTGATATCCAGCTCGACGATCAGACGGCTTCCATCCTTGCGGTAATTCGTGATCTCCGTCCGGATGGGCTGATGGTTTTTCATGGCCTCGCGGATCTGGTCCAGACGATCCCGTTCCGTATCGGGCCCTTGCAGCATACGAGGTGACCGTCCCAGAATTTCGCTTCGGGAAAATCCCGTCATGTTCTCGAAAGCCTCGTTGACGAAGATGACCTTTGGACCGGGACTGTCGATCATCGTGGCATCGGTCACCAGAACGACATCGCTGGTCTGGGATACGGCGGCGTCGAGAAGGCGCAGTCGTGCGCGGGTATCGCGATGCTCGGTTACATCGTTGAGGTAGATCGCGACACCCACCGGCGTCGGATGAACCGCTACATTCACCCAGCGTCCGGGCGTGGCGATCTCGCCCTCGAAGGTCTGAGACTCGCCGGTTTCCAGCGCTTCGGTGACCGACTTTTCGAATTGCGGATCAATGCTGTCAGGCAGATCTTCCCACATGTTTTTGCCGACAATATCCAGATCCGGTATGCCCAGAATGGCGTTCGCCCGGCTATTCATGTAGAGGACCTTGCCGTCCCGGTCATGGATGGCGAAGCCGTCGCTCAGGGCATCGAGGATCGTCTGCAAAAGAAGGCGGATTTCCTCGGTGGCGCGCAGGGCGCCGACAAGTTCGCTGACGTCCTGGATCGCACCGTAAAGCGACACGATATTGCCGGACGTGTCGCGGTTGGCCTCGCCAATGATCCTCAGCCAGATTTTCTTGCCGTCGAACCTTTCGAATTTCGCGATTTCGTCAAAGCGGGTTCCCACGCCGCTGCACGTCCAGAAGTTGCTTTCGACCCGCGCCCGGTCGTCTTCATCGATGAAGCGATCGGACACATCTTCGACGGCGGGGTCCAATCCGCCCGTCATGCCCAAAAGCCTTGCGGCCTCGGGGGTGCCGCTGAACGTGCGGGCCGAGATATTGTAGCGCCATCCACCGATGCGCGCTGCCTCACCGGCCAATCGTTCAAGCGATTGCGATCGCGCCAGTGCGGTTTCCTTCTGCCGGAGATCGGTAATGTCCTGAATGATACCCGACATCCCGCTTTCGGAGTCGTGCGGCACCGCCCCGCCTGGCCCTGTGCGGGCACGAAAAACGCGGATCCGGCCCGACACATCGACAGCCCGGAACTCTGTGTCGGCCATCCGACGCTCTTCCACCGCGCGCTTCAGGGCGGCATCGAAGCCCGCCCGGTCTTCGGGCAGGATCTGTTCCCGAAAGATTTCGACTTTCGCGACATCTTCGGTTTCGGGCAGGCCAAACACCCTGCGGATATGCGTCGAGACCCGGACCGATTCCAGATCCGGCAGAATGGCCCAGGTGCCAAGCCCGGCAAGTTCGCATGCCTGATCCAGCGTCGTGCCCTGCACCTTGAGACGCGACGATATCAGGTCGAACGCACCCTCGATCCGTTGGATGTCATCCAACGCGTCGAACTGATGGGTCACTTCGCCAGAACCGGCAAAGCCGGCGTCATCAAGAAGGCGTCGGGTCAGTGCACGCAAGCGCCGCAGGCGAAGCAGGGCGGTAACGGACAAGGCCGCACCCACCAGAAGCATCAACAGCCCCACCGCAGCAAAAATCTGCATGCTCATACTCAAACCAATTTCTTGCCGGGACATTTGTTCCCAAGGGACACATCAAGCGTTATCATGATCGCGCTGATCCCGCCAATCGCACTGCGATGCGCCAGTCGGTTGCGTGCCGGTCCATCCCATTGCCTTGCGCACCGCACGCAAGGCAAGAAGGACGACAAGCCCAATCGTTTCGACCGCTTCAGAGGCGTCATACGATTTTCCATCTACTTTCTACTTGGCCCCAAGGCTGGTGCCAGAATCTAGTCCGGCTTCATGTCAGCAGCACCGGACGTCCCTAGCGCGGGAAAGCGCTCTAATATGGACAATAAACAGCGATCTTTGATACAATGTTGATAAGATACCTATGATGACGCAGGACAAGACTACTCAAGTATGTGCGGCCCTGCTATTGGTTTTTCATCGCAGAGTTGTCGACCAGTTACGAGTGACATGAAAAGTTTTTTGGCGAAGCCGACCAGTTGGCACCTCCATAGCTTGATTTTTGATGATTTTGAAAGGCCCGCCGACCGCAACCGCCATCAGGCGGGGAACGCACGGTTGCTAAGCTTCAAGAGATGGAGATGTCGTTGAACAGATCTGATACCGTTCGCAGCGTTCCGAAAATTCCCGATTTTCGTCCGAATTGCATCTTTGCTCCGTGCGTCGATGTCGCTTGTTTTCGCTGCTTTAGGCCTTGGGCTAAAGTTCAAAAGAAGAACGCGAAAGCGCTTCAACCTTATTCAGGGTGAATGACCCAATGTCGCCAAAAGTCAAACTGTCAACACTCTCACCGATCATCATCATCGATGACGACGACTTTTTTCAGGTCGCCATAGAAGCGGTTTTGCGGGATCGGTTCGACGTCGAAACCGTCGTCGTCTGTGCCACGGCGGAACAGGCCGTCGCACAGCTTTCCGGTGGGACCCGTTTCGGTCTTGCCCTGGTCGATCTGAACATGCCCGAGATCGACAATCGGCAACTTCTTGACACATTGAAGGCGGCGCAGCCTGACATCCACCTGGTAGTGTTGTCGGCGTCCCGGTCACGCGACGATATCCTGATGGCGCTTTCGGCAGGCGCGCAGGGTTTCATCAACAAGGGGTTGGGCATCGGCGAAACCCAATCAGCACTGGAACAGATCGCGGATGGCGCGGTCTATGTTCCACCCTTCACGCCGCAATCCACAGATGCCGCTGCTGTGGCCGAAACCGAGGGCGAAGGTAGCTCTCTTCCGCTTTCCGCCTTGACGCCGCGCCAGCTGGAGGTGCTGCGACTTCTTGTTGCGGGGCAGCCGAACAAGGGGATCGCGCGTGCCCTGGACATCAATCACAGCACGGTAAAGTTCCACCTTTCGTTCATTTTCCGCATTCTCGGCGCATCCAACCGGGTTGAAGCCGCGATCCTCGGGGCGCGGATGCTCAAAGAGGGCGAGTGACCTATACCGCTTGCCCTGCGCCGATCGGCGGGTTCACAACAGGCCGGATAGCCTGTCCGCAAGGTCACGACGCCGGTAGGGTTTCGGCAAGAATCCGACATTCTGCGGCAGATCCTTGCCGGCGACCTGAAGCGCGTGAGGGTCACCCGATGTCAGGATGACACCGAGATCGGGCCATTTCTGGAGTGCCTGAAGTGCAAAGTCTGCTCCGGTCGGCCCATTCCCCAGACGCATGTCGATAATCACCGCCCGGATGCCGGAATCACCTTGCAGATGTGACAACGCCGATGTGGCATCGGTGGCCGTGACGCAGGAATACCCCAAGGACATCACCGCACGCTCGGTGAATTCCAGCAACATCGTGTCATCGTCGACGACCAGCAGTTTCGCACCGTCCTGCATCTTGAACCTTCTGCTTCCCGGGGATTGTGGTCGTGGGTCTGAAGCTACGGTTCCCTTGCCCGCACATGATCGCCTTGTGTTGTCTTCATGGTGGATCGCAAGTCCGCAACCATAACTTGTCTTAAACTTGCGGAGTTTTCCACTGAACGCAACCCGCCACGGGGCACGCTAGTCCGACGACATGACCGGAAAACAGGCTTCCACTTCGATCCATGTGTCAGACAGGACAGCCAGAACGCTGGTGAAGGGGTTCCGTATACTGACCCTCGCAAAGTAATCGCTCTGGCCATGACAATTCGACGCCGTCTCGGTCGTGACGGCGTCGTCCTCAATGCGGACAGCCCAGTCGGAAGCCTGTTGCCGGACGAACCCGACAGTCCCGAGCTGGTCAAAGGTCTTATCCACGAAACAAGGAGTCACGCGCAGGCCAAGGCAGCGCGCGCCGGTCGATGCGGCGTCCTGCAGGGCATGCTGCGTCCACATGTAGCGGCCGACTTCGATGGTCCCGCCAAGCAGCAACATCAGCGGTAACGCGATCGCCGCGAATTCGATCGCGACGGCACCACGGCAGTCCGACAGGGATGCGCGGAAGGCGTTGCCCCACATCACTGAAGTCTCAACACAGTGCGCGCCGATACCGTGCCGTCTTCGATGAAGTCATACCCGGGAAAGACAGCAATGTGACGCGCGGTGGCCGAAATCTGCACAAACTGCCCGGCGGTGTCGCCGGACGTGCATTCTGTCCCGCAGGCCGTGGAGGGACCCCAGTCGACACCGTCCTGTGAAAGCGTCGGACAATAACACGAAGCCGCATCGCCCGACAAAAGCGACACGGTTGCCGCCGTACCGTCCCATGTCGCATCGGCCCCGTTGTTCACGATGACCTGGGCCGTATCGATCGCACCACCTTGCAGCAGTCCGACAAGGTTTCCAGCCAATACCTCTGCGGCCTCCTGATCACCTGGTGCCGGCTGAAGCAGCGCGTATTCAGCCGTCGAGGTCAGTCGGGAATCGAGAGACAGCTTGATGTAAGTGGCGCTGCCGATGTCCATCACCCCTGCGAGGATGAATATCAAAAGAGGCGCAACGAGCGCGAATTCCACGGCGATGCTGCCGGATTCGTCATGCCGCAATGAGTTGTGGCTGAGGGCCAGACGTCGACTCATCGCAATATCGCAACCTGGGCAATGGTTCCGGCCCCGGCGAAATCGCAATCCGAAGCCAGCGACGCACCACCCGTCATGGTGATTTCCGCCGCAATGATTTGAAGGCACCCGCCTTCCCCACCACTTGCGCTGGCGCCACCGGACAGCGTGATGGGTCCGTTGGGAAAATAGACGGCACCAGTCACGACTCCGTCGCTTGCCCCTGCCCTGAAGGTCGCGCCCTCTTCTCGGGAAGTATCCAGCGGACCGACGACAGCTATATCTGCGAAGAGGCCGGTCAGGGGTGCCCGGAACTGGACATCCTTGTAGCCGGAACTCACGCAGAATGCCTGATCGCTGCACCCCCAGTTCGACGGCTCGTGACCTTTGGCCGAAACAAGAAAGGTGGTGTCGATTGCCTCGACGCTGACTGTTTCGCCCTTGCAGGACGAGTTGCCGCCACCGTTGCCCCCGAGATGCACATACCCTTCAACTACGTATAGTCCGGCACCGAAGCGGATCGCGCCCGACGCCGCAATAGAGCCGTTGATCTCGTGCAGGGAGGCCGCGGGCAGCTCAAGACAGCTACCGCCATCGCCTCCATTGATCCAGCCATAGACCTCAAAAACACCGTCATCAACATCACCCATATAGAGCTGCGAGCCACCACCGATTGAAACAGCATCGTCATCTGACGAAGGACCAATCTGGAAGTTGTTACCGGTTCCCGTACCCAGCGTCATGACCGCGCCACCCTCGTTTCGAATGCCGCCGGGCAGGTAGAAATCACTTGGGCCAGCAAAATACAGTTGGCTTTTATTGCAGATGCTGAAGCGCGCGCCTCCTTCGCAACTGTCTTCCGAGAAGTCGATCCGATAGGTGCCCGCACCGAACTCGGTGATGGACCCGCCGCCGGTGGTGACACCCTTGCCCACGTTGTAAATCCCATCAGCGAACACCATTTTAGATCCGTTGTTCAGGATCTGGCCCGAAATATTGTAGACAACCCCCGACGACGCACCAGGATTGAAGCGAAGTTTCAGCCCCCCCCCAAGCGTCACATTGCCTAGGTTAACCGTAGACAGACCGGGGCAGGAAAATGTCCACTCGCTGTTCGCGCTTGCAAATGTAGCGGTGCAACCAATGGAAGCGGCGCGCGATTCGGTCGCGCTCTGGTTCGATCCAAAATGAATATCCGTCCCCTCATCCACGTCCAACTCGTCCGGCTCTTCGAGTTCCTCGGTTCTTGCCATCTGCAATCTGGCAAACTGAATTGCGTCTGATCCCGCCAGCGGATCCGGCGACGGACGGCGTACGATCTGCGGCGGGGTACCATCTGCCGTTTTGATGGTGTCGCATTTTCCCTTCACAGGACTTTTCTCCGAGTCGTAACTCAAAGCCTTGGTGATGATGTTGGTCCCGCAGGAGGCCTCGACGCCAGCGTTCGACGCGACGCCGCATTTGGCCGTGTGCAACGATGTCCCACCCGAAAGCGTGATACCGCTACCGTCCGGATCAAGCGCCTGAATGCAGGCAGGGGCCCCGCTCAATGAGCCAGCGACAGCCGATGCCACCACATCCACCTCAGCATCGCTGCCGACGAGACGCGGCAGGAAAAGTGGCCGGGGTGCGGTGATCGTCGCGCGCACCGCAGCCCCCGAAGCCGTAGAAAACGACGTGTCGAGAACCACGTTGATTTCACTATCGGCGAACCCGTTCAGCCGGGCGACCGCTTTTGCCGCAGCGACCATTGCGTCGTCGCCATCGCTGCGGGCATAGGCGACAGCACCGGCATGCGATGCCAGATCGGCAGTGCGCTGCGCTTCGGCCCGAACGACAAGAAGTTGGCTATACTCAAGCGCCAGCCCTGCAGAGCCCAGAAGCACCGGCGCTGCAAGCCCGACGATGATCGCAACTGCACCGTCGTCACGCTTGATGAAAGAGCCAAGATAACGGCGCAAACGGTCGGCCGGCCACAGCGTCGCCCCGCCCGCATGTCCCGTTTCGGGGGACAGAGGGACTGTGCGCTTGATCCTGGAAGCCAGCTTCATTGTCTTGATCCCGTCCTGAATGTCGATTTCTAGAGGAAAGCCTGCACCGCAGCTGTCCCGGCGGCCCTGTCCGTAGGCTGGCCCGCCGAAAAATCACTCTGGCTCAGTCCGATGTCACTCGTCGCTCCAGGGTGCCTGCCAATCATCCGGTGCGCTCAGATTGTAGCCGATGCCGTAGTGGTTGTTGATCTGAACCGGATAGTCGGTCTTTTCCAGCGCGCGCCGCAGCCGCTTGACGACACCGTTGATCGCCGGCTCGTCGGGATAGCGTCCGTTCAGATACTCCAGCTCCTGGCTGATGAACCCGTAGGTCTTGATCCGCGGCCGTGCGTTCCAGAGGATGCTGAGTACCTGCGCGCTCTGCCTGTCGGCATGGGGCAGGGAATCCTTGATGCGCCCGAAGCCTTCCTTGGCTTCCGCCATATCCCGCTCGACCACTTCGAGCAGGTACTCCTTGGCTTCCGCATCGCTCAGTCCGGCGATGTGGTCCCGGTGATAGGTGGCGTTGGCGCGCAATGTCTTGACGGTCCGTCCCGTCATCTCGGAGGAAAGCACTATGCCCATGGAATATCCCTTTCGGTCGACTCTGGTTCCGTTTTCGCTTTTTCCGGATTGCGGAAAAAGAATGTCATGTTTCATTCCTAAATCCGCCGGGGCCGCAGCACCATTGAGCCTGTTGGACTAGCCAAATGGCCAGTCTATGCCTCTTGCCGGGTCCAGACCTTTTGCAGGATGCGCACGATGCCAGAGATCATGACCTTCGACTGGCGTCCAAGGCGCAGGTTGCGCCGCACGGGGCCCGCCATTCTGGGACCAACCTGCCAATACACCTTGATGAAGACGCGCCCCCAGGCACGATCTACCAGCCATTCATCCCGGAACGCGCGCAGGAAAACCACATCCGGATGGAAAGGGTCACGATAGGCTGCGGTCGCGACGAAGCAGGTTCCCATCGCGACATCGTCTTCTTCTTCTTCGCGCGGTTCCTCCTGCTCTTCTCGGTCTGTTTCAGGGATGACGATGCCCGAATCTGACATGACTTCTTCACTCAGCCGGTCGTGACGGGCGTCGTCAGAGCGGCCATCGTCCCCTTCGTTCTCGGCGACGTAGGTATAACCGCCGGCTTCTGACCCGTTGAATGCGGCGTCACCATAGAGAACCCCGTCGACCATCAGTTCGGGGGGCTCTGCGTCACCGTAATGTCCGGTCTCGACCCGCAGTTCCTGAAGCATTTCCTCTTCCGGGTCGGTTGTGATCGATACGATCGGGTCGTCATCGTCGGCCCGGGTCTCTGCTGCGTCCTGAAAGTTCTTGAGAGACACGCCAAGCAGTTCGACGGACCCGTCCTCACCGTAGTTCAGAACCGTATTGCCGTCCTCGTTCTGAAAAAGCTCCACCGTCAGCGGGTCGATGTCATCCTGAAGGGTAATCAGATCCGAACCGACCTTGAAGTCGGTGATAATATCCGCGCCGCCTTCCTCGTAGAAATGGAAGCGGTTTATTGCATCTTCACCGCCGCCACCTGTCAGAACGTCGTTGCCCTGACCGCCATTCAGCGTGTCGGAGCCTTCCCCACCGTTCAGCACATCATCGCCGCGCCCGCCGTGAAGATAATCGTCTCCGTGTCCACCGAAGATGGTGTCATCACCGTCACCGCCCCAGATCATGTCATCTCCATGATCGCCGTGAAGGACGTCGTTATCGATGCCACCGGCGACGAGATCGTCGCCGCGCCCGCCGAAGATCGTATCGTTGCCGTTATTGCCGTCGATCACATCGTCGCCGTCGCTGCCGTGCATCACCTGTTCACCGTCAGAGCTGGGGGCGTGCGGGTTGTTCTTGCTGCCGAACATATGCGCCGCGTCACCCTTGCCGGTGTCGGCAAAGACCTCTGCACCCTCTTGGTTCCAGTTCAGGTTCAGTTCATCTTCCCGATGTTCGTAGAATTCACGCGGAACAAAGTTCTTGGGATTCTCGTAGGCAACCGTCTCGGCGCCCCGAAGCGTTTCCAATGCGCTTGGTTGCAGGAAGTGACGTTCTTCACCAGTCAGCCCAGAGGTGCCGTTTTGCAGATCGCGGGCACCTTCGAGCGCATAGAAAATATCATCCCCGATAGCGAGGAAGTGTTGCGTGCCCAGATCCTCGGCGATGAACTCGGGGTGTTCGACGTCGATCACACGGACCAGCACAACTTTTCCACCGGGCAAGGTGACGGACTTGGGCAAATCGGTCAGGTCGATCTCGGTGTCTTCGATAAGAATATGGTCCGAGGTCGGATCGAAATCATCGATACGGCCGATAACAGGCGAATGATTCTGTTCGATGTTCTTGATCTGAAACGTATCCCCGCCTGGCCCGCCATAGGCGTGGTGGCTTTGGGTGCCGATCGCGTTGCTGCTTTTCGTGACATCGAGAATCAGCCAATCATCACCGGTGGCGGCGAACATATGGATCTGGCCGATGTGCGGGACAGACCCTTCAAGTATGTCGTTCCCGGCAAAGCCGGACAGTCCGGCACTTGCGTGGTCTTGCACGCTGTGGTGGCGGTGGTGGATGAGGTGATCGTTTCCCGGCCCACCGGTAATGTAGCTGGTCGAATGATTATCCTCGACGGAATTATGAACTACGGGAAGCACATGTTTCATGACAGCCTTTCAGGCGTCGACGCCTGAAAGGCATCGGCTTTTGATGTTTTTGGATAAAAAATGAGGCAGACGGTTCGTCCCTTGATCCCTGTGTGTGCAGGGTGGGACGCCTGGAATTTCAGTTGGTTTCGTTGGGCAATGAAGCGCGCACAGGTCTCTCGCGCTGCTGTTTCAAGGTGGATTGCAATTGACGGCCATGACACTGGCACCGCCGACTACAGGCAAAGTCTGACACGTCTCGGCCATCTCTCAATGGACCGCCAAGACGTTCAGATTGGCGGCTTTCAAACCTTCGATCAGGTATGGCGGAAGCGCCGGGGCTTGCGAGGTCGCGCTGGCGAAGAGGCGGCAGTAGTGCATCGGGTCATCCTGCTGTGCGGCACCAGACAGGATCAGAACTGGCAACTGGGGGCATTCTTCGCGAAAGTCCTGCAGGTCGTCCAACCCGGTTTTCCGGTCGGGCGCTGCGTCCAGATCGAATATCACCAAGCCCCAATCCTGCGGGCGGGCCTGCACGCTGTCGAGCATCGCCTCGCGGTCCGTGCAATGATGCACCTCGGGACCAAGCCCTGTCAGGTTGGCCGCGATCCTGCGGCTTTGGACCATGTCCGGGGAAATCAGGGCGATCCGAAGCGGCTTTTCGACATCGCAGCAGCTTGGGTAGGTCCGCCAGACTTCGGCGATTTCGGGGGGCGTCCCGTCATTGTCAGTCGGGTTTGACCGGACAAGCTCTGGCGGTGTCGACCGAGAAATGCGGCGGACGTGAAGCGCGTAGAACGTCAGGCACTGCAGAACAAAGGCGATCAAAACCGCCCCTAACAATTGCTGCCCCGCGACGACCAACGCGATGATGGCGGCGCTCGAGACAACAATTCCCAAAAGCACGCCGGCACTTGCCATGCCGGGCCGATGCGTTGCGGAAAGATCCAACACCGCCCTGTCATGAGACACATTGCGATCCCTGACGGATCTGCTCTTGGAAATGAACGGCAACTGCATTTTCGGACATCCGATCTGAGAACTCGACATGTGAACCGGGGGAAGCTTCAGGCGCGGAAGGACTTGCAATACGCCAGAGGTGCGGCCCCCTTGACCGTTTCATCGGCCACGTCAGAAATGTACGAGCCTCGAAAGGCCCTTACTATTGGACCTCATGGGCTGGCCGAACGGCTAGTTCCGCGGTCAGGTCGGGTGATCCGCTGCGCTGGCAAACACCTGTTTCTCAGGGATTTTCGTGTTGTTTTGCGAATTGCGGTGGAGATTCATGAACAGGTGCCAAAGCCCGGGGCCTGACCTTGGGTCTAGGTTTGGAGAGAGGTGATTTCACTGCAGAAAGGCCGGCACCGGCCCGAAAGAATCGGGCCCGCAGGGTCATTTTCTGCGTCCAGCCAGAGGCAAAGGTCCTGTGAAACGGCAGCAGCCAGGCCAGTCAGACCTCGCGGAATGCACGGTTGAAGTAGTCCAACATTGGCTTGGCCAGATAGCTGAGCGGTGAGCGTTCTGCGGTGCGGATATAGACCTCGACCGGCATGCCGGGCAAAATCCTGCGCCCCTCAAGCCTGCCCATCCCGCCGGGGACGGCGGACAGTTCGGCCCTATAATAGGACATACCCGTCACCTCGTCGGTCAGGACATCAGCGGACAGATGCGCAACTTGGCCCAGTATTTCGGGCGTCCGCCGCTGGTCGAAAGCCGTGAAGCGCAGCACAACATCCTGACCGATCCGGACCTGATCGATGTGGAGCGCCGGAACCTGTGCCACAACGATCAAGGGCCGGTCCTGCGGGATCACATACATGATCGGCTCTGCAGGCGAGATCACGGCCTGCAATGCGAACACGCGACTACCGTAGATCACGCCCGATACCGGACTGCGGACGTTCATCCGCGACAGGGATCGACGCAGGGAAAGCCGGTTTTCGATCAGCTCGCTTTCACGCAAGCGCAGGTCACGCAGGGTGGTGATGGCGTCTTCGCGGCGATGAGATGTCAGTTGTAATCTTTGGATTTCCAGCTCTGTGATCCGGCCATGCAGTTGGGCAATTGTTGCGGTGAGGCTGCCTATTTCACCCCGAATTCGGGCCCGTTCGCGCCGCAACGCCAGGACGCGAG
>Ga0307981_1000078_pt1 | contig 99583 bp, 50 predicted proteins | sample OrgLakmetagen987_FD_201849 | JGI IMG/M metagenome (GOLD analysis project Ga0307981, IMG submission 201849) | Saline water microbial communities from Organic Lake, Antarctica - #987 | ecosystem: Environmental > Aquatic > Non-marine Saline and Alkaline > Saline | place: Antarctica: Organic Lake... | reverse complement strand
CTTAAAAAACGCCAGAAACGCGCGATCGGGATCGCGGGGGGCATCCTTGCCCTTCGCCCAATCGCGCCATTCCCCCTCCACGTGATATATGTCAAAGCCGGGATAGCGCAGGCGCGCTGTCTCGTAGGTGTCGGCGCGCAATGCCTCGCCGCGCGATTCGAGCCACACGGGGCGCGGCCGCGCGGCAAAGGCCCGCTCCTGCGTGCGCTCCTTGCGGCCCACCTTGGAAAAACTCAATTCCCGCTCCGCCTCCGCCTCCGACGTCGCATCCTTACGCCACCATTTCAGCTCGATATGCGTGACCCGCCTGCCCGTCTTGATCGGCAACACCTCGACCACATAATCGCTCAGCGCGCAGACCTCGAGCACCGCCGGATCAATAGCGCGCAGCTTGAGGTTCGACCATGAGGTGAGCTTTCCTTTTGGGACCCCCAGAATACCGCGCAGATCGTCGAGGCTGAATTTCTCCGACGACTTCCAACGCAGGTTGCCGCGCTTCTGGATCATCTCGTAGAGAGTCAGCGCGTATTTAGAGCTTAGCGCAAACATCACTTCGCGCTGGAGCCGCGCAAAAACGGTACTGTCCTTGATGATACGACGCAGGCGTGTGGGGATCTCGTATTCGAGCAGTCCATCGCGCCGTGTCGTCTCGATGTTGCCGCCCAAAAGCTGGACCCGCTCAATGGCGTCCTCGCCGTCGCGTTTGATCTTCACTTTAACGATGGAGCCCATGAGGCGCTCGATCGATTCCCCCACACGGTCATTGGAATTATGGGTCCCGCGCAAATCGGCTTTGGAGATCACATGGGTCACCGGCTTGTCGATATCGTCCCAAGCGTTCTCAAGCAGCTGATTGTAAATGCGCCGGTCTGCCAAGGTCAGGGGTGTCACCTCGACAAGGTCCACCAGCTCGCCCGGCTTCACCAAGCTTTCAGCGTTCGGCCGCGCAGAGATCGTGCGGTAGGGTTTAGTTGCCATCTGCTCGCTTACACGTTTATTCTTACTTTTGTAGTCGTTGATAGGTAAGATATCAAACAAATTGCCAAATGCCAATCACCCAATAAGTAAGCCTAGGAACCTCCCGTTCCCCCGCCCCGATTCGCATCGCCCTGTATTCTAGCGCCTTTTCACTGCCTGCCCAGCACCTCGAATGCCACACCCCAAATGTAAGGTTAAGGACCGCCCCGATAGGTAAGACTAGCAGCCCCCATCCGTAAGAGTAGCCCTCCCCAGGCGTAAGCGAAGTGGTCCCAAAAGGTAAGGATAGAGACAGATACTCACATAAACACAGGCACTTGAGACCACTGAACAGAGAAGAATCTGAAAAAAGAAAGACGCAGGTTTTTCATAATGTAATTTTCAGGGCATTGGCGGCACGACTAGCACCTGATTCTCAGACCTTACTTTTTGGGTGCTATCGGAGAGTATGCTAAGAGTAGGGACCTTGATCGAGTTCATTTCCACTGATTTCCATCCTTCAAGGCGTCTTCCCTGAATTTCCGGTTATTTAAGGGATAGTGAAAAATATTCACACTTGAGCATTGCACACCAGCGGTCCATGATTCGCAGATAACCATAACATGAGGATCTCATGGAGCAGCCTGTACTTCCCCCCGTTACCCTCGCCGAGCTCGATCAGCTCTCTACCCGCGCCGCCACCGTCATCAGCCGTTTGCGCGACAGGCTCTTTGCACCCGGCACCGCAAAGACACTCGATCTGCGCTTCACAGTGCGCAAGGCGGCCGACATGGTCGGGCGAAGTGACAAGCTCATCCGGGATGCCGAAGCCGACGGCCGCCTGCCCGAGCCCCAGAAGGACGAGGAGACGGGCCGTCGCACTGGCTACAGCCTCGCACAGGTTAACGAGATGCGCCGCGCTTTCGGCACCCTGCCCCACCGCGCCGCCGACGATCCTGCGATGGTCCTGGCGATCCAGAACTTCAAAGGTGGCGTCGGCAAGTCTACCATGGTTTGCCACCTCGCCCAGTTCCTCGCGCTCAAAGGCTACCGCGTCTGTGTGATCGATTGTGACAGCCAGGCCAGCACAACGAGCGTTTTCGGCCTAAATCCTGACATCGACGTCGATGAGGAGGAGGAGACGCTCTACCCCTTCTTCCGCCACGGTGGACCCAAAACCTTGCACTACGCTTTGCGGGGTACCTATTGGCCCGGTATCGCCCTGATCCCCGCCAATCTCGGCCTCTATGATGCGGAATATGAATTTGCCGCGCGGATGGCGCGGGATTCGAGCTTCGTGCTCGATAAGCTGCGGGAGGGCATCGAGAGCATCAAGGACGAATTTGACGTGATTTTGCTGGATCCGCCCCCTGCCCTCGGCATGCTCTCGCTGTCGGTGTTGCGCGCCGCCAATGCCATCGTGATTCCCGCGCCGCCCAATAACATCGACTTTGGCTCAACGGCCCATTTCCTCAAGATGATGGGCGCAACACTCAATGAGCTGGCCCGTGCGGGGGGGGCGCGCGATTATGCTTTTATTAAAATTCTCGCGACAAAGATGAACGACAGCAAATCGGCGCATACGGCGATCAAACGGATGATGGATGCCGTCTTCCCGCACGATATGCTGAACGCGGTACTGAAAGACAGCGCCGAGATCGACAATGCCGCCGCCAATCTGGCGACGGTCTATGAGCTGACCGGTGCTGCGACGCGCACGGAAACGCATAAACGCTGCCGGGCTTATCTGGATGCGGTCAATGGCGAGATCGAGCTTTTGATCCGCAAGACATGGCCAAGTCATCATAAGAGCCTGCGCAAGGAGGGGCTGCTATGAGCAAGAAACATGATGCAATCTTCGATGATGTGCTGAGCGATCTGGATGCACCCAGCGCACCGCAAGCGCGCGAGCAGGCGCGGTTTCTCAAACGCTCCACTACCATCAGTGATCGGCTGTCGGGCGAGCTGGAGGAGAAAACCCTGCGCTGGGTGGACCCTGCGGAGTGCCGGATGTGGGAGCGGCACAACCGTGACTATGCGCTGCTCAATGAGGAGAATTGCCGTGATCTGATCGACGGGATCCGCGCGCAGGGGCGTCAGGAATTTGCTGCCGTGGTGCGGCCCATCGACGACCCCCAGTATAAGTATGAGGTCATCTGCGGTGCCCGCCGCCATTTCGCGATCAGCTGGCTGCGCGCCAATAACTACACCCAGTTCAAATATCTGGTGGAGCCGCGCGAGATGTCAGACGAGGAAGCATTCCGCCTCGCTGATATTGAAAACCGTGAGCGCGAGGACATCAGCGATTACGAGCGCGCCATCGATTACGCCGACGCCATCGCACGCTATTACGGCGGCAGGCAAAAGGCGATGGCAGAGCGGCTGGAGGTGAGCCAGCCCTGGCTCTCGCGGTATCTGGCGCTGGCGGCGCTGCCCGCGCAGATTGTCGGTGCGTTTCCATCCATCCGTGATCTGAAAGAGCGACACGCCCGCGATCTCAAGCCGCTGCTGGCGCGCCCGGTCACGGCCGATCCACTGCTGGCGCAGGCTGCACGTATCGAGGCACAGCAGCAATCCGCGCGCAACGGGCGTGGGCCTTTCGTAGACCCGGCTGATGTGGTCAAGCAGCTGCGCAAGGCCGCCGAGGAGCCAAAGGTCAGGCCTGCGCGCAAAGCGGACGAGGAAATCTATCGCCGTTCGGGGGGAGAGAAGGGCGTCACCGCGCGAAAGAAAGGGCGTAAATTCCAGCTCGAGTTCGATGACAGCATGTCAGAAGCAAGCCTTCGCGCCGCACTCGATGCCTTCGTGAAGGCGAAATTCGGGAAATAGCGATTGCCCATGGGCAATATTCGTTTAAATCTCTGAAATATAAACGAAATGTGCCTCAGTTGGGCGCATTTTTCGTAAGATAGCTTAGGATGATGTCCGCAACAGCTTGTGGCGCTTCCTCATGGGCCAGATGGCCCAGATCGGGCAATTCGACGTATTCTACATGCGCCATTTTTGCCGCCATACTGCGCGAGGTCTCGGCAGGTACGGCCCGGTCGCGCGTCGACGCGATCAGCAGGCCATGCAGATCAGAGCGGGGCAGGCGCTCCAGCAGCGGTCCTAGCTCCCATTGCGCCATCATTTGTAGCGTCGCGTTCACGTGGCCCCGGTCGCTCACCAACGCGCCGTAGTGGCGCAGCTCATCCGGTGGTAGCTTCGAGCCGGTCCCGTCGATCAGGCGCTGCACGGAGCGCGGATTGCCGCTCGACGCGGTGAACAGGCCTGCGACCCCCGGCATCATCGCCAGCGTCTTCGCCATCAGCGGAAAAAGCACGCCAGCGACGCCCTTGAAATGCGACAGAGCCGCATTTACTCCGATGATCTGCGGTGGCTTGGAGAGCCGTGGGGCGAGATCGAAAGCAACAGCAGCACCCGCGGAATGGCCGATGATCGCGCGGGGTTGCCAGTCCTGTTGCGCGCAAAGCGCTGCGATATCCTCGGCCATAGTCTCCAGCCCGCAGCGCGCCTGAGCCCCAAGCCGGGTAAAGCCCTGACCGGGCAGATCGATCGCGACAACCCGGTGCGTGGGGGTGAGAAGGGGGATCAGATGGCGAAAGCTTTGCGTGCCGCCGCCCGCGCCGTGCAGGAGCAGCAGAAGTGGGCCCTCACCGGCTTCCTGAACATGCCATTTATGTGGCTTGCACAGCACGAAACGTGACGTGGGTGCATGGGGCCAATCGTCCTTATATCGCGCCCAATCCATCGCTTAATCGTCCAACGTGCGTGCGACCGCATCCGACACGCTGCGCGCATCGGCGCGGGGGAGGGCGATATAGCTGCCGCCGAGGAGTTCGGCGATCTGCTTAAGGCCTGGTTCGGGTCGGCGGCCGGTGTCGATTACGATGCTGTCGATAGAGGCGCTGCGCAGCGTGCGCGCAACGGCTTGCGCATCCTGTGCCGCCTGTGTGCGGTTCGCCGTCCCGTCGAGGGCCATGTTCGCCCGTCCATCGGTGAGGGTGATGACGGTCGGCGTCAGGCCCTTGCGCCGCGCTTGGACCGCCATGTCTTGGGCGGCCATCAGGCCTGCGGCAAGCGGCGTCGCACCGCCGCCAGGCAGTGCTGCGAGCTTGCGTTTGGTCTGCACGAGCGAGCGGGTGGGATCCAGGAGTACTTCCGCCTGCGCGCCACGAAATGCGATGAGCGCCACATGATCGCGCCGGGCGTAGGCTTCCGCGAGCAAAAGCTCGATTGCGCCTTTGGCTTCGCCCATCCGCGCCATGGCGGCTGAGCCGGAGGCATCTACAGTGAAAATCAGCAGGCGGTCGGAGTGATCGACGTAGCGTTTACGCCGCAGATCGCTGTGGCGGATGATCGGGCCAGTGCGCTCCGGCGTTTCGCGCCGCCGCAGTGTTTGCCATGGGATCGCAGCCCGCAGGGTCGCGATGAGATCGACCCGGCCTTGTGCTGCGCCGCCATCGCGGGCGGGCAGGGGTCGGCCGCGCCGGTTGCCTATCTTTTTTTGCCCGGCGCCGCTGCCGGCAGCGGCGCGCGCGGCTCCGCCCGCGTTCAGCTTTTCCAGAAGATCCGGAGGCAGGGCCGCCAGTACGGCATCGAGCAGCATATCCTCCGGCAGGCTCTCCTGCGGCTCGGGCTGGTTCTCCGGCTCGTCCGACGGCGGTGTCTCGTCCGGTTCTTCCTGCGGCGTCTCGTCGGCGGGAAGCTGTGTGGCGCGATGCGCAAAAATCAGGGCAACGGCAGCGGCGATATCGCTTTCGTCTGTCTCTATGCGGCAATTCAGAGCCGCATGCGCTTTTGCGGCGCGCAGCGCAAACCCGACAGCGCGCAGGCTGACGATACCGAGCCGGACTGCCAGAAGCACCAGCGCCTGGGCCGTGTCGTTCGGCGCTGTGACTGCAGTTAACTCGGCGGGCGCTGGCCAATCAGGCGCTTGGCAGATCTCCCCCATCCCGCAGCCGTTCAGATCCACGCGAAAGGCGAGCCTGTCAGCGAGGGCAGAAGGCAGGGCCTCGTCGTCGATCCCCTCGTCGAGCGCGATCAGCGTGTGGCCTGCTTGAGCATCGAGCGTGGCGGCGAGGCGTGCGGCGATGTAGGGCTCGGCCCGCTCCGCCATGGCAAGCACGAACATCCCGTCCCGCGCCAAGAGCCCGCGCGTGTGAGTCAGAACGCCGGAGCTCAGTGTGGCCGAGACGTCTATCCCGCCATCCAGCGCCTCTGCGCTCATCGCAGGGTGCAGCCGCGTGTGGGAAGGTACGGCAGCCATGACGGCATCGCGCACCGCGCCCGCGCGCGATCGTATCACCAGCCCGCCGAGGGCTGGATCAATCGCCAGCAGGGCCAGCGCGGTATGGGCTCGCAACAGCGGCGTCATCAGGCGCCCAATGTTTCTTCGACGATCCGCTCTACGCGGGTGCCGGAGCCTGCATCGTCCAGCGGGTCGCGGCGCATACGGTGGCGTAGCGCGAGGGCTGCCACATCCCTGATATGTCCCCGTGTCAGAGCCGTATCATCGCGGAATGCGGCATAGGCGCGGGCGGCTTTGAGCAGGGTCAATTCTCCGCGCAACCCGTCCGAGCCGAGCGCGATGCACAGCTCTGCCACATCGCGCAGGCTCTGCTCCGGCGTGGTGAGTTTCTTCAGTGCCACGCGCGCGGCGGTAATCTGGTCGCGCAGCATTCCGTCCTCCGCCTGCCAGCGCACCATGAAAGCGGTGTGATCGTTCTCGTAGGCATCGCGGCGCTTGATCACTTCGATGCGCTGTTCAATGTCGGTGGGGGAGGCCACATCGACCGAGAGGCCGAAGCGGTCCAAGAGCTGGGGCCGGAGTTCGCCCTCCTCCGGGTTGCCGGAACCGACGAGCACGAAGCGCGCAGCATGGCGGATCGACAGTCCCTCCCGCTCGACCACGTTCTGCCCCGATTGCGCCACGTCGAGCAGCAGATCGACGATGTGATCTTCCAGCAGGTTGACCTCGTCGATGTAGAGATACCCGCGGTTTGCCTTCGCCAGCAATCCGGGCTGAAAGGCTTTTTCGCCGTTGGTTAGAGCCTTTTCAATATCGAGGGCGCCGGTCACGCGGTCTTCGGAAGCGCCCAACGGCAGGTCAATGACGGGAGTGGGGATCTCATGAACATCGCCGGCCGTCATGCCCGCCCAATCGGGGCAATCGGACAGCCGCTCCGCATTGACCGGGCATCCCTTTACCGCACTGATCGGCGGCAGCAGCGCGGCCAGTGCACGCACGGCAGTCGATTTGCCGGTCCCGCGATCGCCGAACACCAGAACGCCCCCGATGGAGGGGTCGATCGCGGTGAGGATCATCGCGCGTTTCATGTCTTGCTGACCGACGATGGCGGAAAAAGGGAAAGGCTGTTTCATATCGTTTCTTTCGGATTGAGAGGAGACGTGCCGCCCCAGGTGCCACGGTCGGACACGAGGGCAAAGCGCGCGTAGAGTTCTTCGGAAAACCAGCCGTCCGCGCGGACGGCCTTGATGGCGTCGGCGTGAGGACCGGTGCGCGCAAAATTATTCATGGCAGCCGCGTCTGGCCAAATCGAGAAGGTCACTTGATGTACGAGCGGCTTCTCCCCGATGCCAAGCTTGAACAGTACCGAAGGGTCGCTGCCGATCACGGCGGAGATATTGGGCACGCGGCCCCAGAACCGCCTTGCCATGCCCGGCTTGACGCTTGCGCGGGTCAGCGCGGCGATGGGACCTGCGTGTGCGCCCGCGCGGGGCACGAAGGGCTGCACGCCCGCCCAATCGCCGCGTGCCGAGGTGGGCGCCATGAAAACCGTCCAATCCTCGTCCGATTTGGCGGCATAGCGGGCGAACACACCGCGCGCGGTCTGCTGCATGGCCGTCGCTTCGTCGGGCCATGTGGCAAGGATCGCGTAGACGCCGAAATTGGGCCGGGGGGTGAAACCTTCGCCAGTGCCCGAGCCACAAAGCTTCCAGAAGCCGATGCCGGGCGTACGTGCCATGGGCCTGCGCGCAAGGCCCATCATCGCAAACGCCCAGAGCCGGGCGGACAGGCTGTCGAAGCGGTAAAAGCTGAGGCTCACGACCTGCGGCGCGGGTGTCATTACGGCTAAATTCTCCAAAGTGTCTATTTTAGTTTACACATTCGGTGTAAATATGGAAGAGTGTACAGTGAAAACGTAAATCCTATCAGACAGTATAAACAGCACCCTATGACAGATAAAACCGCGACTCCAGATAACCGTGCGATCGTAATTGGTGCAGGCCTTGGCGGGCTTGCCGCTGCGATGCGCCTTGGAGCAAAGGGCTATGCCGTGACCGTGCTCGACAGGCTCGACCGATCCGGCGGGCGGGGTTCTTCGATCAGCCAGGACGGTCACCGATTCGATCTTGGGCCGACGATCGTTACCGTACCGCAGGTGTTCGAGCAGCTCTGGGCCGATTGTGGCCGCGATTTCCGCGCTGACGTGGATCTGCGCCCACTCGATCCGTTCTACGAAGTGCGCTGGCCCGATGGGACCACGTTCAACGCCTGCGGCGATGACGAGCGCATGTATGCCGAAGTGTCCAAAATTTCGCCGGGCGACCTCAAAGGCTACAAGCGTTTCCTCAAGGATAGCCACGCGCGGTATGTCGTCGGGTTCGAGGAAATGGTGGCCAAACCGATGCACCGGATCTGGGAGACGATCAAGGTGCTGCCCAAATTCGCGATGCTGCGGGCGGACCGCTCAATCTATGCCCACGCGGCGGCGCGGGTGAAGGACGAGCGGCTGCGCATGGCGCTGTCGTTCCATCCGCTGTTCATTGGCGGCGATCCTGCGCATGTGACTTCGATGTATGCCCTCGTGGCGCATCTGGAGAAGGAATACGGCGTGCATTACGCCATGGGTGGCGTGCAGGCGATTGCCGATGCCATGGCCGATGTGATCCGGGCGCAGGGGGGTATTATTCGTCACGGCGCCGAGGTTGACGAAATCCTCGTCGCGCAAGGCGCTGCAGAGGCTGTAACTCTTACAAATGGGGATCGCCTCGAGGCGCCCTTGATCGTGAGCAATGCCGACGCGGGCCACACCTACGCGCACCTGCTGCGCAACCACAAAAAGAAGCGCTGGACCGCGCCCAAACTGCGGCGCAAGCGGTGGTCGATGGGTCTTTATGTCTGGTACTTCGGCACCAAAGGCACCGCCAAAGATTGGCCCGACATGGGACACCACACCATCGTCAACGGCCCCCGCTTCACCGGGCTGCTGCATGATATCTTTATGAAGGGCAAGCTCAGCGACGATATGAGCCTCTATATCCACCGCCCCTCCGTCACCGATCCGACCGCTGCGCCTGCGGGGGACGATACCTTCTACGTGCTCTCGCCGGTGCCGCATCTGGGTTGGGACAACGCCGTGGATTGGAAAACCGAGGAGCCGATCTACCGCGAGAAGGTCGCGGCCGAACTGGAAAAGCAGATGCCGGGGTTTCGCGACAAGATCACGACCGAGCTGGTGTTTACGCCCGAGGAATTCCGCGACCGCTACCTGTCGCCACACGGTGCCGGCTTTTCGCTGGAGCCGCGGATTCTGCAATCGGCTTGGTTCCGTCCGCACAACGTGAGTGAGGAGGCGCGCGGTCTGTTCCTTGTTGGCGCGGGCACCCACCCAGGTGCAGGGCTGCCCGGCGTTGTGTCGAGTGCGGAAGTGCTGGCCAAACTGGTGCCCGATATGTCTGTCATTACCGCACAACAAAGGCTCGCCGCTGAATGATCGCCCCCGCCGACCTCGAGCATTGCCGCAATGTGATCCGCACCGGATCTCTGTCTTTCCACGCCGCATCGAAGCTGTTGCCGGCTTCCGTCCGTGACCCCGCGCTGGCGCTCTATGCCTTCTGCCGCCTCGCGGATGACGAGGTGGATGAGGGGTTCGAGAAGGGCAGGGCCGTGATCGAACTGCAGGAGCGTCTTGATCTCGCCTATGCGGGGATTCCCAAAAATGCACCCGAAGACCGCGCCTTCGCCGCGATCATCGAGGAGTTTGACATGCCCCGCGCGCTGCCCGAAGCCCTGCTTGAAGGTTTGGCCTGGGATGCGGTCGAGCGGCGCTATCACACGTTGTCGGAGGTGCGCGAGTATTCGTCGCGCGTGGCCTCCGCCGTGGGCGCGATGATGTGTGTGCTGATGCGCGTGCGTGATGCAGATGTACTGGCGCGTGCCTGCGATCTGGGTGTGGCGATGCAGTTGACCAACATTGCCCGCGACGTGGGCGAGGATGCCCGCGCGGGCCGCGTCTACCTGCCGCTCGACTGGCTGGACGAAGAAGGAATCGCACTTGCGGATTTCTTTGCTGCACCGCAGGCCACACCTGAAGTGCGCCGCATGGTGCGCCGCTTGCTGTCCGAAGCCCGCAGGCTCTATATCCGTTCCGAAGCAGGTATTGGTGCACTTCCGGTACAGGCGCGCACGGGCATTTTTGCGGCCCGCTACATTTACGACGGCATCGGCGGTGCTCTGCGCCGCAACAGCCACGATTCGGTCAACTTCCGAGCCCGGACCAGCAAGGCGCAGAAAATAAAGTTGATTGGTTTGGCGGGGCTTCGTGCTGTCGGCTCCACCGTGCTGCCACGCTCGCCCGTAATCTATGCCAAGCCGTTGCCGGAAGTCGCTTTTCTGGTTGCTGCTACGGCCCATGAGAACACGGCCAGCCGCACTCGTATGGGCAGTTTGATGGAGGTCATGGCAGAGTTGCGCGCGCGCGAACTGGCCAAAAGCCGTATGCAAGGGGTGGCAGCGGAGTAATCATTCGCTATGTCCAGCGAATGGATATCTATCTTTTTGGCATTTTTCTTCTGGCCTGCTGTGCTGCAGGCGCGACCGGCGCGGTATTTAGCCCCGGCGCTTGGTATAAATCCTTGGAAAAACCGTGGTTCACGCCGCCCGATTGGGTCTTCCCCGTGGCGTGGACGAGCATCTATCTGCTGATATCCTTCGCTGGTGCCAGACTCGCCGTGATCGATGGGAACGCCTATGCGATGGGGTTCTGGGCCGCACAGGCCGCTCTTTCCACGCTTTGGAGCCCTTTGTTCTTCGGCCTGCGCCGAATCAAGGGTGCGCTTCTCGCGATGGCGCCACTCTGGTTCAGTGTTGCGGGCTGTACGGTTTGCGCCTTCGCCCTTGATTTCTGGGCAGGGGTCGCCTTTGTCCCCTATCTGATCTGGGTCACGGTGGCCGCCGCTCTGAACATCGAGATGTGGCGCCTGAATCCTGGTGTGACTCCACTGGTTTCCGCCGACCTATAGTGTCTGGCAGTTCCGCTTTCCAACAAGCACAACCCAACTGCAGAACAGCGCAGACTGCGCGCGCTCAAAGCTGCCAGTTCTTGCGCCGCGGCACACGCACCGCCAGCATCGGTTTCAAAAGGGGCTGCTTGTACCGGTCAAGATCCAGCGCTTCGTGCACGCCCTGAACCCGCTCGCCGTTGACCACCGTCTCCACCACGGAGCGGGAGTAGAACGGTGCGTCGAGCATCGGTTTGATCTGGCGCGGCACCGAGCCCGCATCGGCTCGCGTCTCGCGGCGCAGCGCCCAGAGGGTGCGTTTGAACGGCGTGCGGGGTGGGCCGTCGATCAGGCGGGCGGCGCCGTTGCGGTCAAAGGCGATCGCTGCATCGAGTGACGTGCCGTCGCGCCGGTCCGCATCGTAGAAGCAGGTCGCCCCATCGCGCGTCGGATAGCGGCCCCAAGTCCAATAACTGAAATCCTGCTCCAAGGGTCGGGTGCCGAAATTGGCGTCGAAATATCCGTGGCCCTCCCATTGCCAGCCGTCCGATTCGAGATCGACGCTGATCCGCCCAGAGGGGGCGAAGGGCCGCCAGACATGCGCGCCGTCCTGGGTCAGCGGCAGCTCCACTTGCGTGATGGCGTCGGGGCTGACTGTAATCTGGCCGCGCACACGAGACACGATCGGGAGGGAAGACACCTCATCGATATCGATGATCAGCGCGCTTCCGTTCCAGTACATCGAGGACGGGCCGACGCGCAGCATATCGGGCGTGGCCTGTAGGGCAGCTTCGCCCCGGTCGGTCATCGTAAACCGCCCACCCGCGCCATAGGTCGCCACGTTGATGCAGCAATGATCCGCCGGATTGCCCCGCCCGGACCAGTGATACCACGGTGAAAACACCGACCCGATAAAACCGATTACCGAAACGGCCTTCGTGCCGCAATCGCTTACGCCGTCGACATACCACCATGCGTAGCCCCCTGAGGGGACGTCGAGGTTAAACATAGGTCTTTGATCATCGCCTCTGCCGCATGGCGCGCGGAGAGCGTGGCCATCGGCACCCCCGCGCCCGGATGGGCACCGCCCCCGGCCAGATAGAGGCCCGGCATCTTCGTCCGCGCCGTCGGGCGCGCGAATGCCGCCATCATCCCTGCCGGGGATCGCCCGTAAAGAGACCCCCTCGACGCCGGAAACAGAGCGTCGAAGCTGTGTGGCCCTGTCAGGGTGCGAACGTCGGGTGCCGGGCTGAACCGAAGGCCGAACGCCGCCAAGCGGCTGAAAATCAAGGTCTGACATTGAGTGCTCTCCTGTGAGAAAATGGATGCGCCATCCCGCGCGTCTTGCGCGTCGGGGGCGGGGGTTTTGTCGCCGATAGGGGGCGCGTTCAGAATAATCTCGAACCGCTCTGGCCCGTCGGGACGGGCGCCACCGAATCGGTCCTGGGCGCAAACATAAAGTGTCGGATCTGTTTGCAACTGGCCTTTCGCGAGAGGGGCATACTCGCTCGCGGGATCGCGGGCGAAAAATACATTGTGCGCGGCCAGCGGGAAGGCGTCCGGCACGGCTGCAGCAAAGGCCTGAACCTGTGCAGACAGGCTGCGCGGCTCGACAGCTGCAGGGCGGATGACGCCCGCAAGTGCGTCGCCCAGCATGCCTTCTCCAAGCGCGCGGGGATCTCCGTTGAACAGAACGGCATCGACCGCGATGCGTCCCTCTTCGGTGTGCACAGCGCTCGGGCGGCCCGCGTCCGTCTCGATGCGCGTGACGTGGGCATCGTAATGAAACGTCGCGCCGCGCTGGTACGCCAGCGCCTCGATCGCGCTGGCCAAGCGGTGCATACCGCCCTGGACGTGCCAGACGCCCCGCCGCTCCGCCTCCCATATCAGGGCGAGGATCGCGGGGGTGTGCTGGGGCAAGCCGCCCACATAAGTGGCGTAGCGCGCAAAAAGCTGGGCTAGCTTTGGCTCGGAAAAGCTGTCGCGGAGCAGTTGTTTAAGGGTTTGATGCGGCGCCATAGCGGAGACGAGCGCGGGGCGGGCCAGCACGGCGCGGGTGAGTGATAAGAGGCTGGGATCCTGCGCCTGCATCATCGGCGCCTCGAAGCCCTCGTACAGCAATGCGGCGCGGTCGCAAAACGTCGCGAACTCTTTGGTGGCGCGCGCACCGAACGCCTCGGTTACATTCGCCAAGCTGTGTGCGGGGTCGGCCATCAGATCGAGCCTGGTGCCGTCCTGCCAGAAATGTCGTGCCAACAGCGGTTCGCGCTCCAGCACCACGTGATCCTCCAGCCGCGCACCTACATCAGCAAAGAGCGCGTCGAACACCGGCTTCATGGTGAGGACGGTGGGGCCCGCATCCACGGGCCCCGCGTCGGAGGGAAGGGTCCGCATCTTGCCGCCAGGCGTGGTGTGACGCTCCAATACGGTGACGCGGGCACCTGCGTGAACCAGCCGGAGCGCTGCCGCCAGCCCCCCGATTCCCGCGCCGATTATTGCGATATGTGGTGATTTTTCAGGAATAGGATGCTCCAAGCGGATGTTGACATTTGATCTGAATGTGTCCAGTTTAGTTTACAGTTGCTATGTCAGCAACAGTTTACATTGCCGCACGGCTTGCCGGAGAACTGAACCATGTCATTTGCCCAAAGAATAGATATTGCGATCATGAAGGCCATCCGTGAGGGGCAAACCGCACCCAGTCCGGCCAAACTGGCCGAGGCGCTGCATTACGCGGTAACACCGGGTGGCGCGCGGATCCGCCCTACGATCCTTATGAGCGTAGCGGCCGCCTGCGGCGATGCGTACCCCAAGCTGGCGGATGCGGCCGCAACAGCGCTGGAGCTGATGCACTGCGCTTCTTTGGTGCATGACGATCTCCCTTGTTTTGATGATGCGGACACCCGCCGGGGCAAGCCGTCGGTGCACAAGGTATACGGTGAAGCGCTGGCCGTTCTGGTGGGCGACAGCCTGATCATCATGGCCTTCGAGGTACTGGCACGTGCCGCCGCCGAGGAGCCCGTACGTGCCATCGCGATGATGCGCGTGCTCGCCACCCGCTCGGGCATGCCGAACGGCATTTGCGCGGGCCAGGGGTGGGAGGCGGAATCGCAGATTGATCTGAGCGCCTATCACGCCGCCAAGACCGGCGCGCTCTTTATGGCTGCCACTCAGATGGGTGCAATTGCCGGTGGGCATGATGGCGCCCACTGGGAAGAGCTGGGCGCGCGAATCGGTGAGGCGTTTCAGGTCGCCGACGATCTGCGCGATGCGCTTTATGATCAAGAAACGCTAGGCAAGCCGGTGGGGCAGGACGATCTGCACGGTCGGCCCAATGCGGTGAACGAGCTGGGCGTTGAGGGCGCAATTACCCGGATGCGCAATATTCTAGGCGGGGCGATCGCCTCGATCCCGAAATGCCCAGGAGAGGCAATGCTGGCCAAAATGGTCACCGCACAGGCCGAAGCACTGACCCCGATCAAATGGCGCGCAGCGCAAGCCGCGAAGATCGCGGGCGAGTGACGTTTTCAACCGATACCTCGATGATCGCCAATGCCCCTAAGGGCGGGCGGCTCAACCGGCTGATGGCGGCGCGCGGCTTCCAGAAATGGGCCGCGAAATTCCCGCTGACTCGGCGGATCGTGCGCCGCGAAGGCGAGGCAATGTTCGATCTGCTGGCGGGATTTTGTCATAGCCAGGTGCTCTCGGCACTCGTCCAGCTGGAAATCCCGAAAACCCTGATGCAAGGCCCGATGGATGCCGAAGCGCTGGCATTGCGCGCGCGGATGCCGCTGGAGCGGATGCAGATTTTGCTGCGCGCGGGTGTGGCGCTGGGAGTGCTGAAATCCAAGCGGGCAGGGCGCTTTGGCCTCAGCCGTACGGGGGCCGCGCTTGTCGGTGTGCCGGGGCTCAGCCAGATGATCGCGCATCACGATGTGCTCTACCGCGATCTGTCCGATCCGGTCGCGTTCTTTCGAGGCGAGACGCAGACGGAGCTGGCAGGCTTCTGGCCTTACGTTTTTGGTGGCGAGATGGCACCGGAGGCTGCCGCGACCTATTCCGATCTGATGGCGCAAAGCCAACTGCTCGTCGCTGACGATACACTGGCGGCGGTGAATTTTTCCGGCATCCGCGTTCTGATGGACATCGGCGGCGGTTCCGGCGCCTTCCTGACGGCTGTGGGTGGCGCCTACAGTGAGCTTGATCTGATGCTGTTCGATCTGCCCGAAGTCGCCTCCTCCGCCGCGCAGAGATTCGCGGGCGCGGGGTTGAGCGGGCGTAGCAGAATCACTGCTGGATCATTCCGCACCGGGCCGCTGCCCGAGGGTGCCGATGCAATCAGCCTGATCCGTGTTCTGTATGATCACAGCGATGCAACGGTGACGGATCTGTTGGCGAAATGCCACGCAGCACTTCCCTCCGGTGGGCGCCTCATCATCTCCGAGCCGATGACGGGCGGGACCCATCCCACGCGCGCGGGCGATGCCTATTTCGCGCTCTACACGCTGGCGATGCGCACCGGGCGCACGCGCTCGGCCTACGAGATCGCAGCCCTGTGCCATGCGGCGGGTTTTGATGCGGTGAAAACACCCCGCGCGCGGCGCCCGTTTGTCACGTCCTGCATCGAGGCGCGTAAGCCCTAGGCATCTTTCATTTCAAAAAGTGTCTAATCTAGTTGACACTTTAATCTGTCTAGTTAGTATTACAGATAGAGCAAATGGCCAAAGCGAGTCTCTCAGAAGAGGGGTGGCGGGCCAGTTACAAGTCGGGAGGCTGAAGTGCACACAACCGCTGTTATCTTGAAAGAGCCCAGAACCATCGGGCTCGATGTGTTGGACGTCACTTCGCCCACTCAGGACGATATTGTTGTGCAAGTCAGTCATTCGGGCATCTCTACCGGCACGGAAAAGCTGTTCTGGTCGGGTGAAATGCCTCCCTTCCCTGGGATGGGCTATCCTTTAGTGCCGGGCTACGAGGCCGCTGGTGAAGTGGTCGAAGCGGGCAGCAACACACATTTCAAAGTAGGTGACCGGGTATTCGTGCCGGGGGCCAACTGTTTTGACGGCGCGTTCGGGCTGTTCGGTGGCGCATCAAGCCTGCTGGTCAGTAATGCGGAGCGCGCAACGAAGATAGATGCGGGTCTCGGGCCAGAGGGCGCGTTGCTTGCTCTTGCCGCGACGGCGCGTCACGCAATGGCCGGACCTAACAAGGCCGTGCCCGACCTCATCGTAGGGCATGGCGTTCTGGGTCGCCTTCTGGCGCGCCTTACTATTGCTGCGGGTGCGCCTGCCCCGACCGTTTGGGAGACCAATTCCTCGCGTCACGCCGGTGCGGTTGGCTATGACGTGGTGCATCCGGATGATGACCCGCGCAAAGATTACATGTCCGTCTACGATGCTTCCGGCAGCGACGGCATTCTGGGGCAGCTGTTCGGGCGTATCGCCCGCGGCGGCGAGATTGTTCTGGCGGGCTTCTACCCCACTGCGATCAGTTTTGCCTTCCCACCCGCGTTCATGAAGGAGGCGCGCTTCCGGATTGCCGCCGAATGGACACGCGACGATCTGACCGCCACGCGGGCACTGGTCGAATCCGGTGCGCTCAGCCTGGGCGGCCTCATCACACACACATCACCGGCAGATGCTGCGGCGGACGCATACGAAACAGCGTTCAGCGATGCCTCCTGCCTCAAAATGATACTCGACTGGAAAGGTCACGCATGACACTTGATATCCCGAACCTCAAAGATGGCGGCACCATTTCCGATTTCGACCAGCGCTTGCGCGACGAGGCAAACGAAGATTTCGCGGACATCGTACACGACGAGCCGACGTCCAAGACCCAGATCATCGCGATCTACGGCAAAGGCGGAATTGGTAAATCATTCACCCTTGCGAACCTGAGCCACATGATGGCCGAGCAGGGCAAGCGCGTGCTTCTGATCGGGTGTGACCCGAAATCCGACACGACCTCACTTTTGTTCGGCGGCAAAGCATGTCCGACCATTATCGAAACATCGACCCGCAAGAAGCTGGCCGGTGAAGAAGTGAAGATCGGCGACGTGTGCTTCAAGCGCGGCGGTGTTTTCGCGATGGAGCTCGGCGGACCCGAGGTCGGTCGCGGTTGCGGCGGGCGCGGAATTATTCACGGCTTCGAGCTGTTGGAAAAGCTGGGCTTCCACGATTGGGATTTTGATTACGTTCTGCTCGATTTCCTCGGCGACGTGGTCTGCGGCGGCTTTGGTCTGCCCATCGCGCGGGACATGGCACAGAAAGTTATTCTGGTGGCCTCCAACGATCTGCAATCGCTTTATGTGGCCAACAACGTCTGTTCGGCGGTCGAATATTTCCGCAAGCTGGGCGGCAACGTCGGTGTGGCGGGCCTCGTGATCAACAAGGATGACGGCTCGGGCGAAGCGGCGGCTTTTGCCAAAGCGGTGAAGATCCCAGTGCTTGCGTCCATCCCGCAAGATGACGACCTGCGCAAGAAATCCGCGAACTACCAGATTGTCGGCACATTCGAGAGCCAGTGGGGGCCGCTGTTTGCCGCCCTTGGCGACGAAGTTGCTGTGGCGCCTCCGGTCCGTCCGACGCCGCTTGATCAAGACGGTCTGCTTGATCTGTTCGATGCCTCGCAGACGGGCGGCGATTTCGTGCTGGAGCCTGCGACCGATATGGACATGCGCGGCAAGAATGCAGCCCCCGCCGAAAGCCTCGAGGTGATCTATGACACTGTATAAAGAAAGCATTTTCCGCGAGCTTGAGAAAGTTCTGGCCGATGCCGCGCCAGAGCAGATCGAGCGTCTGCTGAGCGATATCGCGCAAGGCAAGTTCACCGAGACCGCGCAGACACGTGCGGGCCTGAACGACAACCACTGCAACGTGACCGATATCAACGCTCTGGGTAACCAAAGACGTATCGGCGCAAGTGGTGTGCGCCACCGCGGCCTGCGCGAGCAGGGTACACCGCTGTCGCAGACAGCCCGCGATATACGCCGGGTGGGGTATTCCTCATGAGCAGCGAGACAAAATATGATGCCGTCGACATGGTCGATGTTGAAACCGGTATCGAGATCGAGGGGCGTGACGTTCCGCTGACCCAGGACGGTCTGGGCTGTCACTCCGGTGGCGAGATGGCGAAAGCCGCGCGTCTGGCCGGTAACTCCGAGATGCTGGACAAGTTTGCCGCCGATTATCCCAAGGGCCCGCACGACCAGCCGCAAAGCATGTGTCCTGCGTTTGGCTCCCTGCGCGTCGGACTGCGGATGAAGCGTGTTGCCACAATCCTTTCAGGCTCTGCCTGCTGCGTGTATGGCCTGACTTTCGTGAGCCATTTCTACGGCGCGCGCCGCTCTGTCGGATATGTGCCGTTCAACTCGGAATCGCTGGTCACCGGCAAGCTCTTCGAAGACATCCGCGAAGCTGTGCATGATGTGGCCGACCCCGACAAGAATGACGCGATCATCGTGACGAACCTGTGTGTGCCGACCGCTTCCGGTGTGCCGCTGCGTCTCTTGCCACGCGAGATCAACGGCGTTCGCATCATCGGTATCGATGTGCCTGGTTTTGGCATCCCGACCCATGCGGAGGCCAAAGACGTGCTCGCCGGTGCGATGCTGAAATATGCTCGCGAAGAGATCAAGGCAGGCCCCGTGCCGATGCCAGCGTCGGGTAAATCCGACCGTCCGACCGTGACACTGCTGGGTGAAATGTTCCCGGCCGATCCGATGATGATCGGGCAAATGCTCGCCCCTCTCGGTCTGGCTGTTGGTCCCGTGGTTCCCTGCCGCGAATGGCGCGAGCTTTACGGTGCGCTTGATTGCGGTGCCGTGGCTGCGATCCATCCGTTCTATACCTCTGCCGTACGCGAGTTTCAGGCGGCGGGCCGTCCGGTTCTGGGCTCCGCGCCCATTGGCCTTGACGGTACTGCCGATTGGCTCAAGGGCATTGGCGATATCTTTGGCCTGTCTGCTGAAAAGGTGGCCGAAGCGCAGAATATGTTCTTGCCCGCGATCAAGGGTGCCCTTGCAGCGACCCCGATCAACGGGACAATCACGCTGTCGGGCTATGAGGGCTCCGAGCTTTTGGTTGCACGTCTTCTGATCGAGAGTGGGGCGAATGTTCCTTATGTGGGCACTGCCTGCGCCAAGTCTGAATGGTCGGCTGCGGATGCGGCATGGCTGGAAGCCAAGGGCGTGAAGGTAAAATTCCGTGCCTCGCTGGAAGATGATTGCGGCGCGATGGAAGCGATCCAGCCGGATCTGGCCATTGGCACAACGCCCGTCGTCCAGAAGGGCAAAGAGATGGGTATCCCGTCTTTGTACTTCACCAACCTGATTTCCGCCCGCCCCCTCATGGGTGTGGCTGGCGCGGGCTCTTTGCAGGAAGTCGTCAATGCGGCGATGGGCAACAAGGAGCGCATGGGTAAGATGAAGGCGTTCTTCGAGGGTGTCGGTCATGGCGATACCGCCGGCGTCTGGGAAAAATCCCCCAACGTGAAGCCCGAGTTCCGGGCGCTGAATGCCAAGAAGCTCGAGCGTGCCGCAAAGGCCGCAAAAGCTGCGGAGATGATATAATGCTGGTTCAAGATCACGATAGGGCAGGCGGGTATTGGGGCGCGGTCTACGCATTTTGCGCCGTCAAGGGCTTGCAATGTGTGATCGACGGTCCCGTGGGCTGTGAGAATTTGCCCGTGACATCCGTGTTGCACTACACCGACGCGCTGCCCCCGCACGAGTTGCCGATTGTGGTGACGGGTTTGGGCGAAGGCGAAATGGGTTCTGGCACCGAAGAAGCGATGAAGCGGGCTTGGGGCACACTTGACCCAGCACTTCCAGCTGTTGTTGTCACCGGATCCATCGCCGAGATGATCGGCGGCGGTGTGACGCCTGCGGGCACGAACATCCAACGCTTTCTGCCGCGTACGATTGACGAGGACCAATGGGAATCTGCAGACCGCGCGATGACCTGGATCTTTACCGAATTTGGCATGACCAAAGGCCGCATGCCCAAGGAAGTGAAGCGCGAGGAGGGTGCCGCACCGCGCGTCAACATCCTCGGGCCGATGTATGGCACGTTCAACATGCCATCGGACCTCGCCGAAATCCGGCGCCTGATCGAAGGTATCGGCGCTGAGATTAATATGGTGATGCCGCTGGGTGCCCATGTCGGAGAGATGCGCAATCTTGTGAATTCGGACGTCAACGTCACCATGTACCGCGAATTCGGTCGGGGCCTGTGTGAAGTGTTGGGTAAGCCCTATCTGCAAGCGCCGATGGGAATTGAGTCCACCACGAAATTCCTGCGCAAGCTGGGCGAGATGCTGGATCTGGATCCAGAGCCGTTCATCGAGCAGGAGAAGCACTCGACCATCAAACCGGTCTGGGATTTGTGGCGCTCTGTCACTCAGGATTTCTTTGCGACTGCGTCCTTCGGGATTGTCGCCAACGAGACCTATGCCCGCGGTGTGCGTGCTTTCCTCGAGGATGATCTGGGTCTGCCCTGCGCCTTTGCAGTTGCGCGGACGCGCGGCAAGAAAACCAACAACGACGAAGTGCGGCACATGATCCACACCAAGCGGCCGTTGATCCTGATGGGGAGCATCAACGAAAAGATGTACCTCGCCGAGATGAAGTCGGGCTTTGGTCCGTCTCCCACATTTATACCCGCCAGCTTTCCGGGCGCCGCGATCCGCCGCGCCACGGGAACGCCCTTCATGGGCTACGCGGGTGCTACATATATGTTGCAAGAGGTCTGTAATGGCCTGTTCGATGCGCTGTTCCACATCCTGCCGCTCGGCAGCGAGATGGACCAGACGGATGCAACACTCACTCCTTTGCGTCGTGACTTCCCCTGGGATGCCGATGCACAAGCCCGCCTCGATGAAATCGTGGCAACACATCCGATCTTGACCCGCATCTCTGCGGCCAAAACCCTGCGCGACGAAGCTGAAAAGCGCGCGCTGGACAGCGGCGCCGAGCGGGTGGTTCTGGAAACGGTGAATGGTCTTCAACCCAGTTCGGGAGGAACGAAATGACTGATTTTACCAATGATACAAGCATGCCGCGCAAGCGCCATATGACCGCCAGCCAGCGGGAATATTACGCCTATTTCGCGATCATTTTTGTCGCCACCCTGCCATTGGCGGTCCTGACCTGGACTCTGACAGCAGTACGGCAACTTGCCCTGCCATCGCGCGGGCCCGTGAAAGCTGCGTGGAGCCAAGCGCAGATCATCACACCCCGGATCTTCTCCGCGTAAGCGGTCGATCCGGCATGAGTTTTTGCTTCTGAGGGACCAGGGCATATGAGAATTCGCCATTCCTGCGGGAATTGGGGAATTGAAGCAGGAGGTTAGCTCCTGTTGAGACCCGGCCGCGGGGGATGCGCGGCGCCCGACCTATTTTTTCTAGGAGAAAAAACATGGCTGATAAAAACGACCTGTCCTTCACGGGTTTGACAGACGAGCAAGCTCAAGAGCTTCACTCCGTCTACATGAGCGGCTTCATGATCTTCACGATCGTGGCCAGCGTCGCTCACTTGCTGACTTACTTCAAACTGCCTTGGTTCGCCTGGTAATTGAGAGGAATATACTAACATGGCACAGTTTTACAAAATCTGGCTGATCTTCGACCCCCGTCGCGTTTTCGTGGCGCAGGGCGTGTTCCTCTTTTTGCTCGCAGCGATGATTCACCTCGTCCTGCTCAGCAACCCAGAGACCAACTGGTTTAACCGCGCGTTTGGTGCGGCAGAAGCCGGCGAATAAGCTCAGTTGCACGAACACGCTGTGGGCGACGCGGGTACGCCCCCGCCGCCCACGGCAAACCATACAATTTCAACGCGCAGGACTACCCGATAGCCTTGGGTAGAGGGCGCTAAAGGAGACAGAAGATGGCAATGCTCAGCTTCGAAAGAAAATACCGCGTCCGAGGTGGGACGCTGGTGGGCGGAGATCTGTTCGACTTCTGGGTAGGCCCATTTTATGTCGGCTTTTTTGGCGTCACGACATTTTTCTTCGCCGCCCTTGGGACGATCTTGATATTTTATGGCGCATCGCTCGGCGATACGTGGAACCCGTGGCTCATCTCGATCGAGCCGCCGGATCTTGAGATTGGCCTTGGTGTCGCACCACTGGCCGAAGGTGGCTTGTGGCAGGTGATTACGATCTGCGCGACCTTCGCCTTCATCAGTTGGATGATGCGCGAAGTCGAGATTTGCCGCAAACTCGGCATGGGCTATCACGTGCCCTTCGCGTTTGGTGTGGCAATCCTTGCCTACGTCACGCTGGTGATCATTCGCCCGCTTCTGATGGGCGCCTGGGGTCACGGCTTTCCCTACGGGATCTTTAGCCACCTAGATTGGGTGAATAACGTGGGCTACGCCTACGGCAACTTCCACTATAACCCGGCGCATATGATCGCGATTACGTTCTTCTTTACGACGTGTCTCGCACTTGCGCTTCATGGCTCGCTGGTGCTCTCCGCGGTCAACCCCGGCAAGGGCAAGACCATCGGTACACCGGATCACGAGGATACCTACTTCCGCGATCTGATCGGCTATTCGATCGGGCCCTTGGGTATTCACCGTCTGGGTCTGTTGCTGGCGCTGAACGCCGGTTTGTGGAGCGCCATCTGTATCGTCATCTCCGGCACCATCTGGTTCGACCAGTGGAGCGCTTGGTGGGACTGGTATGCTTTGTTGCCCTGGTGGGCGGATCTTTAAGGAGGACATGAGAAATGGCTGAATATCAAAACATCTTCACCCAGGTTCAGGTCCAAGGACCGGCCGAGATGGGAGTGGACCCCGCCGGGGCCCTCGCCCGGGAACGAACAAACGGTGCCAGCTTCAGCAAGCTCGCAGGCATCTTCGGCAACGCCCAGCTTGGCCCGATCTATTTGGGCACGTTCGGACTGATCTCTCTGGTGACCGGCTTTGCCTGGTTCTTCATGGTGGGTCTGTCATTCTGGGATCAGGTCGACTATAGCCCCGCGCTTTTCATGCGCGAGCTGTTCTGGCTGGCTCTCGAGCCGCCATCGGCTGAATATGGCCTAAGCATCCCGCCGATGGCCGAAGGGGGATACTTCCTTCTTGCCTCGTTCTTCCTCCTGATCTCCGTAATCTGCTGGTGGATCCGCACCTACCTGCGGGCCGAAGAGCTCGGTATGGGCAAGCACGTCAGCTGGGCTTTCGCCTCCGCGATCTGGCTGTTCCTCGTCCTGGGTCTGTTCCGTCCGCTTCTGATGGGATCGTGGTCCGAAATGGTCCCCTACGGTATATTCCCGCACCTCGATTGGACGAACCTGTTCTCGCTGACCTACGGCAACCTCTTCTACAACCCGTTCCATGCCCTCAGCATCGTGTTCCTCTACGGATCCGCCCTGTTGTTCGCCATGCACGGTGCCACGATCCTCGCAGTGAGCCGTTACGGCGGCGAGCGTGAGATCGAACAGATCGTGGACCGCGGGACTGCCTCGGAACGTGCCGCTCTCTTCTGGCGCTGGACCATGGGCTTTAACGCGACGATGGAAGGGATTCACCGCTGGGCCTGGTGGTTTGCGGTTCTCACGACCCTCACGGGTGGTATCGGGATCCTGCTGACCGGCACAGTCGTCGACAACTGGTTCATCTGGGCGCAAGACCACGGCTATGCGCCGCTCAACTAAGGAGACAAGAAGATGAGTGACAATCACGATTATCTCGGAACGTCCGACAACACCTTCCGCCTGCGCGCCGACGTTCTTGCGCTGATGCTGAAGGGAGCAGGCTACGCCGCAGTATTCTGCATCGTCGTCGGTGTCTTTCTGGCGGTGACGATCTGGATCGGTGGACTCCTGCCTGCCGAATCCAAGGAAGCGCCGGATCCATCGCTGGGCTACATGTTCACGGTGGAGCAGACCGCACAGGTTTGATTTTGGTGCCAGGCGCTTTTGCCGCGCCTGGAAACCATACGCGATCGGATAGTTCTGTCCCTAGGACTATCTGGTACTGTCAGGGGCCTCGACCCCCTGACGCCTCCTGTTGGCTACGGGAGACAGAGGGTGAACCGCCACGTGCGCACGTCACCCTCTGTTCCCGGGCCAACAGGCACCACTCCCAAAAGACCAAGAGCCCTCCGCCCCGAGAAGGAGACCGCCATGCGCCGTCCCACTGAGCCCTCAACTACCCCCCAACTTGACCGCATCGCCGCTCCGTCGGATATGAAAGCGCTCACGGATGCAGAGCTTTCGGTGCTCGCGGACGAGGTTCGCGCGGAAGTGATCGCTTCGGTTGCGACCACAGGTGGGCATCTGGGATCGAGCCTTGGCGTGGTCGAGCTGACCGTGGCGCTCCATGCAGTGTTCGACACACCCCGCGACAAACTGATCTGGGACGTAGGCCACCAGTGCTATCCGCACAAAGTGCTCACCGGTCGACGCGACAGGATGCACACATTGCGTCAGGAGGGCGGGCTTTCGGGCTTCACCAAACGCTCTGAGAGCGAATTCGACCCCTTCGGTGCGGCGCATTCCTCCACCTCCATTTCCGCCGCTCTGGGATTCACCATTGCGCGCGACATGGGCGAGGCGACAGGCGACGCGATCGCTGTGATCGGTGACGGCTCGATTTCGGCCGGAATGGCCTACGAAGCGATGAACAACGCAGGCGCCCTGGGCCGCCGCATGTTCGTGATCCTGAATGACAATGAGATGAGCATAGCGCCGCCCGTTGGGGCGATGTCGCGCTATATGTCGGGGCTCTATAACGGGCCCATCGCCAGCTTGAAGGATATGGCAGGCGGGATCGAGGCGGCACTGCCCGGCCCGTTGCGCGCCCATGCGCGGCGTGCGCGGCAACTGGTTACAGGTGCTACGGCAGAGCAAAGCACGCTGTTCGAAAACCTCGGGTTTGAATACATCGGCCCGATCAACGGCCACGATATGGACCAGTTACTGAGTGTTCTGCGCGCGGCACGGACACGGGCGACAAAGCCTGTGCTGATTCACGTCTGCACGGTCAAGGGCAAGGGATACGCGCCGGCCGAGGCCGCCAGCGACAGCTATCATGGGGTGGGTAAGTTTGATCCCGCCACAGGCATACAGGCGAAATCGAAGCCTAACGCACCCTCCTACACGCAGATATTCGGCGAGGCGCTTACCGATGAAGCGCGCCGTGATCCCAAGATCGTGGCGATCACTGCGGCGATGCCCGGCGGCACCGGCCTTGATATCTTTGCAAAGACGCACCCCAAGCGCATGTTCGACGTGGGCATTGCGGAGCAGCACGGCGTGACCTTCGCTGCAGGTGTCGCGGCGGGTGGCCTGAAGCCCTTCGTGGCGATCTATTCGAGCTTCCTGCAACGCGGGTACGATCAGATCGTGCACGATGTGGCGCTACAGAACCTGCCCGTGCGCTTTGCGATTGACCGTGCCGGGCTGGTGGGGGCCGATGGTGCAACCCATGCGGGCGCTTTTGATATCGGCTATCTCGCGGCGCTTCCAAACATGGTCGTCATGGCCGCCTCAGACGAGGCCGAGCTGGTGCATATGGTCGCCACGGCCGCGGCCTATGATGATGGCCCCATCGCTTTCCGTTATCCGCGCGGCGAAGGGGAGGGCGTGGTTCTGCCCGAGCGGGGCGTACCGCTGGAAATTGGCAAGGGTGTCGTGGTGCGCCAAGGCTTTGATGTGGCGATCCTGTCGTTTGGTGCACATCTGGGCGAGAGCCAGCGCGCCGCTGATCTGATCGAGGCGCAGGGCCTTACGGTCACGGTTGCCGATGCGCGTTTCGCCAAGCCGCTCGATAAGGCGCTCATCAACCAGCTTGCGCGCAAGCACCGTGTGCTGATCACGGTGGAGCAGGGCGCGCAGGGCGGCTTTGGCGCGATGGTACTGCATCATCTGGCAAATGAGGGCTGGCTCGAGAAATCACTAGCGGTTCGCACAGTCACGCTGCCGGATCGGTTCATTGATCAGGCGTCCCCCGATGCGATGTATGCCGATGCGGGAGTGACGGCGGGCGACATCGCGGCAATGGCCTTGCAAGCCGCCCAATTGCAGCAGGTCAAAGTTACAGATCACTGAGATTTACGCAAACAAAAAGCCCCCGCAGCGGATCATCGCGGCGGGGGCTTTTCTGTGTCTGACTGACCTTAAGCGTGCGCGCCGAAGATCAGTGCGCTGTGCTGCGCCATGTAGATCCTGAGCCAGGGTGTGAAGATCTCGGGTGTCTCGGCGATCTCGGCCCGTAGGTCGTGGAGCGTGACCCAGCGGCCGTCCATGACTTCGTCGGGGTTGAGCGCAAGCGGCAGATCGCGCGATGCTTCTACGACAAAAACCTCTACCAGTTCATGCTCGATCAGTCCGCCGCCCACATCGGCGCGGTATTCGACCTGACCGCGGTGCGTGGCCTGCACGCCGGTAATGCCCAGCTCTTCCTCCAGTCGTCGCGTCACACAGGCCGCGTCCTGCTCGTCCCATTCGGGATGGGTACAGCAGGTGTTGGCCCAGAGGCCCGGCGTATGGTATTTGCCAAGCGCACGGCGCTGGATCAGCATCGCATCGCCGGCCATCACGAAAACCGAAACCGCCTTGTGACGCAGCCCACGCAGATGCGCGTCGAGCTTTTCAACAGGCGTGAGGGTGCCGTCGACCCAAGCGGGGATCATGATATCGGTCATCGTCTCTCCGTTGCGCATGGCTTCAGACTTTTGTCTGTATTCTACACGTCAAGTCCGTGTCTCAGACACGAGTCCCGTCAAGTGTGCGAGGTTCTTAATGCCAATCTTGAGGTGTGCCAAGGGCCGCGCTGCGACCAGCTTTTTGTTCATATAAGCCTCAAACGTCAGCTTTTGAACATCGACGTCGTGGCACAGGGACACGAAACGCTCGCGGCGCATGTCGGACTGGTAATAGGCGTTTTGCATCGCGCCAAGTACGCGGAAAACCTGGCCGTGCTCGCCCATGAACATCTTGCGCGACAACTTGAGATCGGAGGGCATGCCGGTGCGCAAGCGCCGCGCTGTTGCAAGGGCGGCAGAGGTGCCGCAGGCCATGGCGTAATAGATGCCTTCACCGGACGATGGGGCGACGACACCCGCGGCATCGCCGGCGAGCAGGACGTCATTGCCATTGTCCCAGCGGTCTAGCGGTTTGAGCGGGATCGGGGCGCCTTCGCGGCGGATCGTTTTGCAGTCCGTCAGCCCCGCAGTGGCGCGCAGATCGGCAGTGGCTTTCTTGAGGTCCACGCCCTCGACACAGGTGCCCATGCCAACACTGGCGGATTTGCCGTGCGGGAAAATCCAGCCGTAGAAATCCGGGCTGATCTTACCGTCATAGATCACGTCACAGCGGACAGGATTGTAATGCTCGGACGCCTGTTCGGGTGCCTCTATGATCTCGTGATAGGCGATCACGTAGGGAATCTTGTCGCCGCCTGGCACTTCGGCCTTGGCGATATTGGAGCGCGCACCATCTGCGCCAATCACCATCCGGCAGGTCATCGCGCGGGCCTCGCCGCTTTCCTTGTGGCGGTAGTGCACATGGGTGCCTTCCGCATCGCGGGTGATTTTCGTGTAGGTGCCGATCACGCGCAGCGCTCCGGCGGTCGCGGCGCGGACGCGCAGGAACTCGTCAAAATGCTCCCGGTCGACCATGCCGACATATCCGTTCTCGATTGGTATATCGACGTGGCGCTGGGTGGGAGAGATCATACGCGCGGTGCGGATTTTGGCGACGATCTGGCTGTCGGGAATGTCGTAGTCCTCGATCATGCGGGGCGGTACGGCACCGCCGCAGGGCTTGATCCGGCCATCACGGTCCAAAAGCGCAACACTGTAGCCGCGCTTTGCCAGATCGGCGGCGGCGGTTGCGCCGCAAGGGCCACCGCCCACTACGACAACATCGAATTTCGGCTCTGACATACTCATATCAAGCATCGGTTATTCTCCAGGTACGAGCGCGGGGATCGCCTGCGCGGTGGTGCGGTCTAGAATGCGCAGGGCCATGAGAGCCGCCGCGACAAAAAGAAACGCTTCGAAAGTGAAGACAGCGCCGAACGCGGCGCCATCGGGCAATGTTGTACGTAAAATATCGACGGCGGCTGCCCCGGTGAGGCCCCCGAAGCCTGCGGCGATGGCTTGTGCCGCGCCCCAAAGGCCCATGCGCGTGCCTTCGCGCCGCGCGCGGCCCTCGGATGCCAGCGCCATCATCGAACCTATGGCGGCGACGGCGAACATGCCGTTGAAAAAGCCAAGCAACGTGACGAGCACGGTCAGTGGCGCGAAGGCTTCCCCCGCGCCGTTGAGTGCGATCAACCCAAGCAGTACGGCAGATCCGAGGCATCCGGATGTGACCCAGACGCGCAGGCTGCCGATTTTGAGGCCCGTCGCCATGATGCCAACAGTGAGCATCCCAAGAAACACCCCGCCGTTCTGAGCGCCGCTCAGCTGTGTCGACTGGCCGGGGGTGAAATTGAAGACGAGGCCGGCGTAGGGCTCGAGAATCAATTCCTGCATGAAGTACGCGTTCATCGACAGGAACACGAAGAGGGTGAAGTTGCGCGCGCGGGGCTCACCCCAGATTTCGCGCAGGCCCTCCATGAAGGGGGTGGGAGGCTCCTGCGCGGTCACGATCAGGCCGCATTCGATCCGGCCTGTCGCCAGCACGGTCAGCAGCATTGCGGCACTGACCACGACGGCAACCACGCCCATCAGACGCGCCGGGGTGTAGGGATCGAGAAAGCTGCCGGCTAGGCCTGCAGTGAGGGCAATGCCAAAAATCATCATCAGCCAGGTGATGGTAGCCGCCGCAGCGCGGCGGTGTGGCGCAGTGGTGGTGGCCAGCAGCGCCAGCAGCGATGTGCCCGACGCACCGACACCAAGGCCAATGGCAGCATAGGCGAACAACGACAGCCCTAGTGCCAGCGCATATGAGGCCGCGAATAGCGTGACCGCATAGGCTGCGAGCAATCCTCCGAGGGCCAATACAGCCATACCGCCGATGATCCACGCGGTTCGATTGCCACCTTTGTCTGAGATGAAACCCCATTTGGGCCGCGACAGCTGGATCCCGTAGTGAAGCCCCACCAGCGCGCCGGGTAGCACCGCAGGCAGCGCGAATTCCACAACCATCAAGCGGTTCAATGTCGAGGTGGTGAGTACCACGATCGCGCCAAGTGCCATTTGCACTAACCCAAGACGCATGATCTGGACCCATGTCAGGTGCATCTCAGAGGCTCCGCAAGGCAAAGGCGGCGATCATCATGCCACTGATATAAAAGAGGATACCCATGCCCTGAAACCAAGGAGTTTTCCCCTCGGGATCGCGCAAAAGGACGCGCATGGCGCCCAGTTGAACCGCGAGCATCGCCGCCACGCCGAGCGCGTGCAAAGGCTTGTCCCACGTCGCCAGCAGCGCCACGACGATGGTTTGCGGGATTGCCATGATGATGCAAGCCAACCGCGCTGCGCGGTCGGGGCCAAGGGTCACCGGCAGGGAGCGCAGCCCCATCTGTCGATCGCCCTCTATGGCTTTGAAATCGTTGAGCGTCATGATGCCGTGCGCGCCAAGTCCGTAGAGCACGGCGATCAGCAACACCTGCGGAGATGGCGTGCCTGCGGCCAGTACCGCAGCACCTGTCACCCAAGGCAGTGTCTCATAGGCCAGGCCACACAGGCCAGGCCCCCACCAACCCGAGCGTTTCGCGCGGACTGGTTCTGCCGAATAGGCCCAGGCTGCGGCGACACCGAGGATCGTTGCTCCAAAGCCCCAAGGCCCGAGCTGGTAGCCGACAAACAGGGAGAGGATCGTCATCGCAAGGGCGATCCAAAGGCCCCAGCGGCCCGGGATGCGACCCGAGGGGATCGGGCGGTCGGGCTCGTTGATGGCGTCCACGTGCCGGTCACACCAATCATTGGCGGCCTGAGACATGCCGCATACGATAGGACCTGCGAGAATCACCCCAAGAAGCACCATGCCCCATTGGCCCGAAGGCGAGACTCCGGAGGACACGGCACCGCACAAATACGCCCACATGGGCGGGAACCATGTTACTGGTTTGATGAGCTGCAACGCAGCAGCGGGCTCCGGCCAGCGGCGCAGGGTGGGGGAGGTGGCTATACTCATACTGTCAGAATAGTCTGACACTTAACCGTGTAGCAAGTGTAAACTTTGGTTGACACAAAGGATATGCACACCAAAACGTCGGCGCAATTCGGAGTATTGTCAAAGCTGTGTATTGGACTCCTGGCAAATCTGGGCATACATTCGTATTCAGACCTTTACGTGTGCCGCAGCAGGCCTACGTCTTAGAAGGCCATAACAGGAGGATACCCATGAAACTATTCGCAATGACAGCACTGGGCTTCGCGCTCATGAGCGCCCCCGTTTTCGCCGAAGGCCACGCCTCGGGCGATGCAGAAGCAGGGGAGGCCGTGTTCAACAAATGCAAAGCTTGCCACATGATTTCGGATGCCGACGGCAACGATATCGTCAAGGGTGGCAAGGTTGGCCCCAACCTTTATGGCGTCTTCAACCGCGTCGCGGGTTCAACCGACTTCCGCTACGGTGATTCCATCATCGAGGCCGGTGAAAAAGGTCTGGTTTGGAACGAAGAAGAATTCTTGAAATACGTCGCGGATCCGAAAGAATATCTGGCCGAATATAACGACGACAAGCGCGCACGCTCCAAAATGGCGTTCAAATTGCGCGATGAGGCGGATACGGCGAACGTCTGGGCCTATCTGGTCTCAGTCGGTCCCGAAGTCGAAGCAGAAGCCGACGCTCCTAAAGCAGACGGCTAATCGTCTTTAGTAGACTGAACTAAAAGTGGCGGCCCCTCACAGGGCCGCCACTTTTCTATTAAACCTTTGAAAAATATCGGGATCAGCTGACTTGAAAGCGCTTCACAGTCTGATCCCATGTCGCGCGGGCCTGGACAAGCGCATCATCCATACTGGTTGGAATGATATCGACTCCCATCGCCTTCACTTCGTCATAGGAGGATGCGAGAATCGCCCCACTCACCATGATGGAAGCCTCCGGCACACTGATTCGCAGTGCGACGATCAGACGCGCGAGTGGCGCGACTGCATGGGCTCCTGATGCCGACAACCCAATCAGCATCACGCCCGAAGACGCCGCATATTCCACCACGTCATCATGCTCAAGACCGCGCTTGAGGGCGATATCCCAGCCTTCCTTGCGGAACAGATCTGCGGCCATGGAAATGCCGAGCAGGTGATCCTCTCCGGGAACGGCCGTAAAAAACGCGCCGGGCTGAGTCGGGGCAGCGCCCATAGGGACGAAGGCCGGCTTCATCCCACGCATGACGGCATAAATATGCCCGGTGGCGACGGTAACATCGGCAAATCCGATTTTGTCCTCTTCCCACCATTCGCCCAACGTTTTCGCGGCTTCAGCAAGATAGGAGAGATATACCGTCTCGACGGATGCGCCCTGTTGCCTGATCCGCTCGATGAAGGCGATACCGGCATCTACGCCGGGCTCCATCAAGGCTTCCGCAAGCGCGTCGATCTTTGCGTCGCTGGGAAAGTCCACGGACCCGACCAGTGCCGCAGGATGATCGGACAATCGTCTGATCACTTCACGGGCAAGCGCTGCGAAGGCGTCGTCCGGCAACTTTTCTTTCAGCGTCCCGATTTCCGTAATGGCACGTATGTACAAACCATCTTGAAACATGGACTGACCAGTGTCGCGGTCTGTCATAGGATCCCCCCCTGTGCGGCGTGGCTAATGCAGCAAATTCGAGGATAGCTTGCATGCTGTAGTATGCAAGCTTTTCCCGTAGACCTGCGCTAAATTGCCCAAATCCCTAAAGAATTGTAATAATGATTATGTTATTTTTAGTCGTCGCCACCGGATTTGAGCAGGCCATATTTGCGCAGCTTCACGTAGAGCGATTGCCGCGACAGGCCCAACATCTCCGCCGCCGCGACACGGTTGTTAGAGGTCAGCTCAACCGCCGTCTCGATGCACATCTTCTCGACCACATCGGTAGTCTTGGCGACGATATCGCGCAATGACTGGCTCCCGATCAACTCGATCACCGATTGTATATCGACCTCGCCAAGCTGTTGGGTGTCGGTACGGGCATTGTCCGTGCGGCTTATATCGCGCAACACCAGCGCAAAAACCGGTTCTGCTCCGGTTTGCACATGGGTCGTCGAGACTTCAACAGCGCGCTCAGCGCCAAACTCGCCCGTAACGCGCGTGGTGTAGGAGCGCATCGTGCCGCTGCGGGCCGCGTTCTCCAGCATCACATTGAGATCAACGCTGCCGCGGCCCAGAAAGTCCACAATCGAGCGGCCCTTGAGCGCCTGCCCGTGGGTGACATCGGCAAGATTGAGGAACGCTTCATTCGCGCTGAGAATCACGCCGCCTGAATCGACGAACACGATCGCATCTACGCCGCGTTCGTAGAGACCGGTAAGATTGCTTTGAAGGCCATCAGATTTTAGCGCATGCGGCGTCGTGGGTGTGATTCGGCATAGCATCGCCTGATCTCCACCGCTGCGAAACAGCACCGGGCGCAATGAAACCATCCGCGCGGGCACCTTTGCCCGGAGCGTCATCTGGGTGGTGGCACTCTCGTTCGCGAGCCCGATCAATCGGTCCAGAAGTACGTCCTTACCCTTGCCTTCCAACACATGGTCGAGCGTCGCACCGACCAGATCGCCGCCCTGCTTGCCCAACAGGACACGGGCGGCGGGGTTGCAATCCTTCACGACACCGCTGGGCAGGGACACGAAAATCATCGCGTCCTCTATAGAGGCCATCAGCACGCGAAACTGCATTTCATGCTCGCGCCGCGCCTCATAATCCTTCTCGAGTGTCAGCTGGGCCGCAACAAGCTGCTGATGCATCTCGGCGATTGAGCGCAAGTCGCGTCCCATCAACATGATCTTGCCGCTGTCCCCAATAGTGTGGAAGCTGTAGCGCACGGGAAACGAGCGCATACCACCTTCAGCGCGGTGGTTAAGTTCGACGGCGCGGGCCTGATGAGCATCCTTGCGATACTCACTCACACGGATGTCGAACTTGGCAGCGCTCTCTTCCGTCAGTGTATCGCGGAACTTAAGTCCCTCAAACCGGGCGACCGCATCCCTTGGACGGAAGGTCGGATTGGTAAACACGCCCTGCACGTTACCATCCGATGTCAGAATCATACCGAGGTCGGCGACCCGAGAGATAATGTCCGTAAAAGTTTCCGGTGTGATAAATGGAATCAGACCGCTGGTCCAAGTGTCCGCCGACTGCTGCATTATCGCCCTACTCGTTGTGCACAAAAACTCAACGCAGTCTGCCAATCATTCGTTGCATGATCCGCACCAATAACCGCACACAAGTCACAGTCTCGCTCCAAAATGTTGCCACCAACCAGTATCGGCGCCCAAGGGTTTCCCTCGCGGACCTTTTTCACAACGGAGCGCAGGAAATCAAGCGGCTCCCAAAGTGAAGCTGACACCATCACACCCATTGTTGCGGGTGAGCTTACGAATCGTGCGATCTCGTCGAGATTGAGATCAGTGCCCAACCGCACATCATATCCCGCGCGGCGCATCTGACCGGCAAGGATACTCGCCCCCAGGGAATGCTGCACGCCTTGCGGCACGATAATACAGATTTCACCCATGGTGCCGAAAGGCGCACGTTCGGGCATACACCAGCTGGAGTCTAGCGTGCGCAGCATCGTGTGCAGATTGGCCATGCCCACGGTCACCTGGGTGAATTGCATGACGTCGTTCACCCATGCCTCCCCGAGCCGACGGGCAACAACGGGGATATAAAAGTCAGCGATATCGGCATCACGTATACCCGCACGGCGCATCGCGCCCAGCAACTGAGTGATATTTTTCGGATTCGGCTGGGTCAGCGCCGCCTGCATTTCGTCAAGATATCGCACCAGCGCGCGCGGCGGCATGTCGGGATAGATTAGGCGCAACTCACTGGACAACATCGACAAAACCTGACGCGCAACACCCCCCACACATGGGACGGGTACTGCGGTGCAGTTTGTTGTCTCTTGTTGCATCGATCCTCCAAAGGGGCGTCGGCCGCGAAAAATTGAATGTTTCTAGTATGAACGGCCTTCATGGTCTACGCCCCCTATAACATTGTCAATTAATATTGACATGCAATTTATTGCACTTCTTTTTCTCTATATTTAACAGTGGCTAAGCTGAAGTGGTAAAATGACTGTCAATTTTAAAATGTGTAAATCAAAGTTGACACTTGTGAGATTCAGTGCCATTTTTCTAGGAAGGATTTAGCCAAAGGACGATTACATGGGACGCAGTCAGACCCAAAACACGCCGGCACAGCCACTCTATACCGCCGCCCAAAGGGCGCGCCGGGACAGCACTGTGTGGACGCTGGTACAGGGAATTCTGGCGCCCGTACAATTCGTGATCTTCCTGATCTCTCTGGTACTGGTTCTGCGCTATCTGGCCACGGGAGAGGGCTACGGCATCGCCACAGCATCCGTACTGGTCAAAACCGCTGCGCTCTACTTGATCATGGTCACGGGCGCCATCTGGGAGAAGGTAGTCTTCGGACAGTATCTTTTCGCGCCGGGCTTCTTTTGGGAAGACGTGTTCAGCTTTGGCGTCATCGCCCTCCATACCCTTTATCTCTATGGGCTTTTCGCCGGTACAATGTCGCCGGTCACTCTCATGACGATAGCCCTCGCGGCTTATGCTGCCTACGTCATCAACGCAGGTCAGTTCCTGTGGAAACTGCGCATTGCGCGCCTGCAATCGGAGCTTCCCGCATGAACGACCTGACCCCTCCTCCCCCCGCACTCGGCTGCCGCACCTCGCCAATTCTAAAGCAGCGCGGCCAGCGGGAAGTTTTCTGCGGACTGACCGGAATCATCTGGCTGCACCGCAAGATTCAGGATGCGTTCTTCCTTGTCGTGGGATCGCGCACCTGCGCGCATCTGCTGCAATCGGCAGCTGGTGTGATGATTTTCGCAGAGCCACGTTTCGGCACGGCGATTCTCGAAGAATCGGATCTTGCAGGACTGAACGATGCGCACAAAGAACTCGACCGCGAAGTCGCGCGCCTTCTGTCACGCCGCCCTGACATTCGCCAGCTCTTCCTCGTTGGCTCCTGCCCTTCCGAGGTCATCAAGTTGGATCTGAGCCGCGCTGCAGAGCGTCTCACAAAAGAATTCGCTCCCAAAGTTCGTGTGCTGGAATATTCCGGCTCCGGCATCGAGACGACGTTCACTCAAGGCGAGGACGCGTGCCTTGCCTCCATGGTTCCCGTGCTGCCGGCGTCGGACGCACGCGAATTACTCGTCGTCGGCGCGCTGCCCGATGTGGTCGAGGATCAGATGCTGGGCCTGCTGGACGCCATGGGCATCGGCCCCGTCCGCGTCCTACCCGCACGCAACATCGATGATGAAATGGGGATTGGCAGCAACACCGTGTTTGCGCTCACTCAGCCGTTCCTTAGCGATACCCATGCCGCACTGGAGCGCCGCGGCGCTCGTCATATTGCAGCGCCTTTCCCACTCGGCGAGGAAGGCACCACCGCCTGGCTCGCCGCCGTTGCCGAGGAATTTGGCGTGGACCGCGCACTGTTCGATCAGGTGACTGAAGCGCCCCGCCGCCGCGCCCGCCAAGCCGTGGCCGCCGCCGCCGAGACACTCACAGGCAAGACAGTCTTCTTCTTCCCCGACAGCCAGCTGGAAATACCCCTCGCCCGCTTTCTCGCGCGCGAGTGCGGCATGACCCCGCTCGAAGTCGGCTCGCCTTACATCCATGACGCACTCCACGGTCCGGATCTGGATTTGCTGCCTGAAGGACCGCAGATCTCCGAGGGGCAGGATGTGGATCTACAGCTCGAGCGCTGCCGCGAATTGCGCCCCGATCTGACAGTCTGCGGCCTAGGCCTCGCAAATCCTCTGGAGGCCGAGGGCCTTAGCACCAAATGGGCGATCGAGCTCGTCTTCACGCCGGTCCATTTCTATGAGCAGGCCGGTGATCTGGCCGCACTTTTTGCCCGCCCGCTGCGCCGCAAGGGCATCCTGAATCACGGTACCTCTGATCCTCTGTTCGCGGAGGCCCGCGCATGAAGCTCACGGTCTGGACATATGAAGGTCCGCCTCATGTGGGCGCGATGCGTGTGGCGACAGGCATGAAGGGTCTGCATTACGTGTTGCACGCTCCTCAGGGCGACACCTATGCCGACCTGTTGTTCACCATGATCGAGCGGCGCGATCACCGTCCGCCGGTCACCTACACCACATTCCAGGCCCGCGATCTGGGCTCCGATACTGCGGGTCTGTTCAAAAAGGCCTGCCAAGACGCATTTGACCGATTCCAGCCTGAGGCAATCATCGTCGGCGCCTCCTGTACCGCCGAGCTCATTCAGGATGATCCCGCCGGTCTGGCCGAGACGATGGGCCTGCCCATCCCGGTGATCCCGCTGGAACTGCCCAGCTACCAGCGCAAAGAAAACTTTGGCGCAGACGAGACATTCCTGCAGATCGTGCGCCATCTGGCGGAGCCGATGGAAAAGACCGCGCGCGTGTCGTGCAACATCATCGGCCCTACGGCCCTTGGCTTCCGGCACCGCGACGACGTGCAGGAAATCACCAACCTGCTCTATGAAATGGGGATTGAGGTCAATGTGACCGCGCCCATGGGGTCCACCCCCTCTGACATCGCCAAGATGGGTCAGGCGCATTTCAACGTGCTGCTCTACCCCGAGACGGGCGAGAGCGCCGCGCGCTATTGCGAGAAAACCTTTGGCCAGCCCTACACCAAGGTCGTGCCGATCGGCGTCGGCGCTACCAATGATTTCATCGCCGAAGTGCGCAAACTTTCCGGCAGCACCTCCACCATCGACATGCAGCAATCCCGCCAGCAATGGTGGAGCCGCTCGGTCGACAGCACGTATCTCACCGGCAAGCGGGTGTTCATCTTTGGCGACGGCACGCATGTCGCCGCCGCCGCGCGGTTTGCCCGTGACGAGATGGGGTTCGAAGTCGCCGGAATGGGCTGTTACAACCGCGAATACGCGCGGCCGATCCGGGCGCTGGCCAAGGAGTACGGGCTCGAGGCGCTGATCACCGACGATTATCTCGAAGTAGAAGCCGCTATCGAAGAGCTTCAGCCCGAAATGATCCTGGGCACCCAGATGGAGCGCCACATCGGCAAACGTCTGGGCATCCCCTGCGCCGTGATCTCCGCCCCCGTACACGTACAGGATTTTCCCGCCCGCTACTCCCCACAGATGGGTTTCGAAGGCGCGAATGTACTCTTCGATACGTGGGTTCACCCGCTGGTCATGGGGCTGGAAGAGCACCTCCTGCACATGTTCCGCGAAGATTTCGAGTTCAACGACGAAGCCGGGGCAAGCCACCACGGTGGGCACGCGCCCAAACCAATGACGACACCAACAGAAACCACCACAGAGCAGGCCGTCGAGGAACCTGTGACGACAGACGCATCGGGAAATGTGGTCTGGCTGGCTGACGCGGAAAAAGAGCTGAAGAAAATTCCGTTCTTTGTCCGCGGCAAAGCCCGCCGGAATACCGAGAACTATGCTGCCGAAAAGGGACTCGGCCAAATCTCAATCGACACCCTTTACGATGCAAAGGCACATTATGCGCGATGAAATGATCGAACGTACGTACAACTTTGTCATTATTACGTTGGACCGGCACGCTGCAGGACCTGCGGCGCGTGTGGCTCCAATGCTGGGAATGGACTTTCCCGGCCTGAACGTAAAAATACATGCTGCGGCGGAATGGGCCAAAGACCCTGCAACCCTTCAAGCGGCCATTGACGATATCGCCACAGCCGACATCATCGTGAGCTGCGTGATCTTCCTCGAAGATCAGGTCCGCGCCATCCTTCCCGCACTGAAAGCGCGTCGCGATCACTGCGATGCCATGATCAATGTCGTGTCGGATCAAGAGCTGACACAGCTGACGCGCATGGGCGATCTGGATATGTCCAAACCCGCCTCGGGTGCGATGGGCCTGCTGAAAAAGCTCAAGCCGTCCAAGACGTCCAACAAATCCGGCGCCAGCCAAATGAAGATGCTGCGCCGCATCCCAAAGATTCTCAAACTGATCCCCGGCAAAAGCCAGGATCTGCGCGCATGGTTTCTGGCCATGCAATACTGGCTGGGCGGCTCGGACGAAAACATCGAGAACATGATCCGCTTCATCATCGCGCGCTACACCCGCGTCGTGGAATGGCGCACGGTCAAAGCCGCCGATCCGGTGAATTACCCCGAGTGTGGCCTCTACCACCCCGATCTGACCACCGACATGCACATCACCACCGATCTGGCAGACCTGCCGATGAAAGGCACGGGACCTACCATTGGCCTGCTGATGCTGCGCAGCTATATTCTGGCCGCTGATACGGCCCATTACGATCACGTCATTCGCGCGTTCGAGGCCAAAGGCTGCCGCGTCATCGCGGGTTTTGCCGGTGGTCTCGATGGCCGCCCCGCGATGGAGGCCTACCACATGGGCCGCATCGACGCGCTGGTCTCGCTCACCGGGTTCTCCCTCGTCGGCGGGCCGGCCTACAACGACAGCGAAGCTGCGGTGTCGGTTCTGAAGGAACTCGATGTTCCCTACCTCAATGCGCAACCGTTGGAATTCCAGACATTGGGCCAGTGGGCCGCAGGCGGTCAGGGCCTCAGCCCCATCGAGACAACGATGCTGATCGCGCTGCCCGAGCTTGACGGGGCGACGAACCCTACCGTTTTTGCGGGCCGTCACGGTCCCGACGGCTGCGATGGTTGCCCCGGCGGCTGTCACAACCAAAGCGCCGTGAAAGCCATGGCGCCCTGCCCCGAGCGTATCGGTGCACTGGTCGACAAGGCACACCGCCTTGGCACCCTGCGCCGCCAGCAAAATGCGGACAAAACCGCCGCGATCGTTCTGTTCGGCTTCCCGCCGAATGCAGGTGCCGTCGGGACCGCTGCCTATCTGTCGGTGTTCGAGAGCCTGCACAACACGCTGCACGAAATGAAGCGCAGCGGCTATGATCTGACACCGCCCGCCACCGTGGACGAGCTGCGCGAGATCGTCCTAAAAGGCAACGCACAGGTCTACGGCCAGGAAGCAAACGTGGCGACCACCGTCACCGCGGACCAGCTGGTCAAGCGGACACCGTGGCTATCCGAGATCGAAGCCGCATGGGGCCCTGCCCCCGGCAAGATCCAGTCGAACGGACGCGAAGTGTTCATCCTCGGTGCACATTTCGGCAAGGTCTTTGTAGGCATCCAGCCCACATTTGGCTATGAGGGCGATCCGATGCGCCTGCTGTTCGAGGGCGGCTTTGCCCCAACCCATTCGTTCAACGCCTTCTACCAGTATATCAAGCATGATCTGAAAGCGGACGTGGTCCTGCATTTCGGCATGCACGGCGTGCTGGAATTCATGCCAGGCAAACAAAACGGCGTGGGCCTGAAGTGCTGGCCTGACCGGATGATGGGCAACCTGCCCAACGTCTACCTCTATGCTGCAAACAACCCCTCCGAGGCGACTCTGGCCAAGCGCCGTATCAACGCGACCATCGTGACCTACCTCACGCCGCCGCTGCAGAATGCGGGTCTGTACAAGGGTTTGACGGCGCTCAAGGAATCGCTGAACCAATGGCGCTCCAGCAAGCCTGGCAGCGATCAGACAGACCTGATCGAGCTGATCCGTGCACAGGCCGAAGCCGTCGATATGGGCAGCGACGATCTGGACACCATGTGGCTGACGCTTCTGGAGACAGAGGCGAGCCTGATCCCCGAGGGTCTGCACATTGTGGGCAATGTCGGCACGCCAGAGAACATCGAGACCACACTGGACCTGATGGAATTCGACAACGCCGCCGCCCGCAACGCCGCCAAAGCGCACCTGAGCCGCGACGCGGAACTGCCCGCGTTGATACGTGCCATGAACGGCCAGTACATCGCGCCCGTTGCCGGCGGTGACGTGATCCGCGCACCTGAAATCCTCCCAACGGGACGCAATATACATGCCTTCGACCCTTTCCGCATGCCCACCGCAGAAGCGATGATGAGCGGCAAGAAGCAGGCTGACGAGTTGCTGCGAACCCATGACTGCATGCCGCGGACCGTGGCGCTGGTCCTGTGGGGCAGCGACAACATCAAATCGAACGGCGGCCCGATTGCACAGGCGCTCAGCCTGATGGGGTGTACCCCGCGCTTTGACCAGAACGGCCGCCTGTGCGGTGCCGATCTTGTGCCACTTCCTCAATTAGGCCGGGCACGCGTCGATGTGATCATGACCCTGTCGGGCATCTTCCGCGATCTGCTGCCCTTGCAGACCAAACTGCTGGCCGATGCCGCCTACCAGTGTGCCATGGCCGATGAGCCCTACGAGTATAACCCGATCCGCGCCCATGCACTGGCGTTCATGGAAGCCAACAACTGCGACATGAAAACTGCGGCCCTGCGCGTCTTCTCCAATGCCGAAGGCGCCTACGGCTCCAACGTCAACCAGATGGTCGATAACTCCACCTATGAGGACGAGAGCGAATTGGGCGATGCGTACCAAGCCCGCAAAAGCTTTGCTTACGGCATGGACGGTGAGGCCAGCCAGCAGATGGACCTGCTGGAAGACACGCTCAAGCACGTCGATCTGGCTTATCAGAATCTCGAATCGGTCGAGCTGGGCGTCACATCGGTCGATCACTATTTCGACACGCTGGGCGGCATCGCAACTGCGGTAAAACGTGCGCAGGGCGGCAAGGAATTGCCCGTCTACATCGGCGACCAGACCACCGGCGGCACAAAAGTGCGCACGCTGCGTGATCAGGTTTCGCTTGAGACGCGCGCGCGCAATCTGAACCCGGCGTTCTACGAGCCGCTTCTGAAACACGGTCACGAGGGTGTGCGCATTCTCGAGGCCAACATCACGAATACCGTCGGCTGGTCTGCGACCACGGGCAAGGTCGATCCTTGGATCTACCAGCGCCTCTCCGAAACCTTCGTGCTCGATGACGTGATGCGCAAACGCCTCTCGGATCTTAATCCGCAGGCTTCCATGCGCATGGCCAATCGCCTGCTCGAAGCGTCAGACCGCAAATACTGGACACCCGACGACGCGACACTCGCCGCGCTGCAAAATGCTGCAGACGCAATTGAAGACCAACTCGAGGGCATTGCAGCCGAATGACCTCAACGATTTTGAACTTAGGGAGAACAACATGAGCCCACTTGATAAAGGTATTCCGCAGCTGCGGGGCCAGGATGGCGAAGGATCGGTTCAGGTCCAACTTGATAGCGCAGACAAGATTGAGGGCGCCAAGGTTTTTGCCGTCTACGGCAAGGGCGGGATTGGGAAATCGACCACGTCGTCAAACCTGTCGGCCGCTTTCTCGAAGATGGGCAAGCGCGTGCTGCAAATCGGGTGTGACCCCAAGCATGACAGCACGTTCACGCTGACCGGTCGTCTCATCCCGACGGTGATCGACATTCTCAAGGAGGTGGATTTCCACCCCGAAGAGCTGCGCGCCGAAGATTTCGTTTTCGAAGGCTACGGCGGCGTGAAATGCGTCGAGGCCGGTGGGCCGCCAGCCGGTACAGGCTGCGGCGGTTATGTCGTCGGCCAGACCGTAAAGCTGCTCAAGCAACATCACCTGCTCGAAGACACCGATGTGGTGATCTTCGACGTGCTGGGCGATGTGGTCTGCGGTGGCTTTGCGGCCCCGCTGCAACATGCGGACCGGGCGCTGATCGTCACTGCCAATGATTTCGACAGCATCTATGCGATGAACCGCATCATCGCCGCGGTCGAGGCAAAGTCGTCCAACTACAAGGTCCGCCTTGCCGGTTGCGTCGCCAACCGCTCCAAGGACACCAACGAGGTCGACCGCTATTGCGAGACTGTGGGTTTCAACCGTCTGGCACATCTGCCCGATCTCGATGCCATCCGTCGCTCGCGCCTGAAGAAAAAGACCCTGTTCGAGATGGACCTGGATGACGAGATCGCCGCCGTTCAGGCCGAGTACATCCGTCTGGCACAAACCCTTTGGGCAGGTACGGATCCACTGGCGCCCAAGTCGCTGCCCGACCGCGAAATCTTTGATCTGCTTGGATTCGATTGATGACCTACGAAGCCACCAGAAACCGCGTCGAGACATACTTCGACCGGACAGCGACCAAGACATGGGAGCGTCTGACATCGGATGCGCCCGTGTCGGGGATCCGCGCGACGGTACGCAAGGGGCGCGATGAAATGCGCGCAAACATCATCGCGGCGCTGCCGGATGATTTGCGCGGCGCGCGGATACTGGACGCGGGCTGTGGCACGGGCGCGCTGGCGTTCGAGTTGGCGGCGCGCGGCGCCGATGTGGTTGGTGTCGATATCTCTCCGCAACTGATCGGTATCGCGACCAAGCGCACGCCGGAAAAGCTGGATCACAAAATACAGTTTTCCTCCGGCGATATGCTCAATCCTGCGCTGGGACCGTTCGATCACGTCGTGGCGATGGACAGCATGATCTATTACACCGCCACTGACATCGCAGATATTCTGGCGGGCATCGCGCCGCGTCTTTCCGGCAAAATGGTGTTTACCGTTGCCCCCCGCACCCCGCTGCTCATGATGATGTGGCGCGCGGGCAAGCTCTTCCCGCGCGCCGATCGCTCTCCCACGATGGTGCCGCATACGCCTGCCGCGATTGCCGGCGCACTCGCGCGCGGGAAGCTTCGGGACCTGGGGCGCGTAACTTCGGGTTTCTACATCTCCAACGCATTGGAATACACGGCATGATGTTCCCGACCAAAAAGGGCCTCAAGGCACTGACACTACGCTCGCTGCCCTTCGCGGATGCGATCAGCGACGATCTGCCCCTGGGCCAGTTGCTGCGCCTGTCACTGTTTCAAGTCTCGGTCGGTATGGCAGCGGTGATGCTCTTGGGCACGCTCAACCGGGTGATGATCGTCGAATTGGGCGTAATGGCCTGGATCGTGGCGATCATGATCGCGATTCCCGTCCTGGTCGCGCCGTTTCGTGCGCTGCTGGGATTCCGCTCCGACACCTACCGCTCCGCCATCGGCTGGAAGCGTATTCCCTATCTGTGGTTCGGTAGCCTGTGGCAATTCGGCGGTTTTGCGATCATGCCTTTCGGTTTGCTGCTTTTGAACGGTGAACAAGTTGCCGGTCCTGCGTGGGCGGGCGAAGTCGGGGCTGCTTTGGCCTTCCTGCTTACCGGTCTGGGCATGCATATGACGCAAACTGCCGGTCTGGCACTGGCCGCCGACCGCGCAACAGACGAAACACGGCCCCAGGTCGTCGCTCTCCTCTATGTGATGCTGCTGGTCGGTATGGCCGTCGCCGCGATCATCATCGGAACGCTTCTGCGAGATTTCAGCCAGCTCCGCCTCATTCAGGTTGTGCAAGGCACCGCGGTTGTCACGATCGCTCTCAACGTCACGGCGCTGTGGAAACAGGAACGCATGAACCCCATGACACGCGCAGAGCGTGAGGCCGCAAAGCCTAAGTTCGCGGACGCCTGGCGCGATCTGACCACCAACAACTCGGCCAAGCGGCTGATGGTCACCGTCTTCCTCGGCACGCTGGCGTTCAACATGCAGGACGTTCTGCTCGAGCCCTACGGTGGTGAAGTGCTGGGCCTCTCGGTCTCCGCCACCACACTGCTGACTGCGATGTGGTCATTAGGCGCGCTCATCGGTTTCGCCTTTGCCGCGCGCTGGCTCAAGATGGGCATCGATACGCATATGATGGCCGCGCGGGGGCTGCTGATCGGAATCGTCGCGTTCTGCGGCGTTATCTTTGCCGCGCCGCTGGATAGTGGCACGCTGTTCTTCGCTGGCGCTTTCGGCATCGGGGTGGGCTCTGGCCTCTTCGCGATCTCGACGCTGACCGCTGCCATGACGCTGGAAACCGGCAGCCTCGCGGGCAAAGGCCTCGCGCTTGGCGCATGGGGTGCTGCACAGGCCACGGCGGCAGGTTTGTCGATCTTCATCGGTGGCGCACTGCGCGACGTGATCAACTCCGCCGCGATGGCCGGCAGCTTTGGCCCCGGCATGCAAAACGCCACGACAGGCTATTCGGTGGTCTACCACATCGAAATCGGCCTTCTTTTCGCGACACTCATTGCGGTGGGTCCGATGGTTCGGGTCCGCAGCAGAACGACACCACAGGCGGGCCGCGTAGGCCTTGCCGATTTCCCAACGTAACGACAACCCCAACACGGAGGACCCCCTAATGGTTGGCACTGAATTTTTTGGAAACTTCGATCTGGCAAGCGCCGCAATCTGGCTGTTCTGGATCTTTTTCGCCGGTCTGGTCTACTATCTCCAGACCGAGAACATGCGTGAAGGCTATCCTTTGCAGACCGATGACGGACAGGAATCTCCCAACCAGGGGCCGTTCCCGGTTCCCAAGGACAAGACCTTCCATCTGCGTGATGGCCGCGGCGTGCTGACTCTGCCTTCCGGCCAGCGGGGAGACCGTGACACGCTCGCCCTCGAGCAGACATCACAGGCAGCTGGCTCACCCTTCGTCCCTACCGGCAATCCGATGATCGACGGTGTCGGTCCCGCTTCCTGGGCGCCGCGCAATGACTGGCCCGAGCTTGACGCCCATGGCCACAACAAGATCCAGCCGATGAGCAATCTGGATGATTTCGCGATCTCCGCAGGCACCGATCCGCGCGGCAAACCTGTCGTCGCCGGCGATGGTGAAGTTGTGGGCCGTGTGATCGACATGTGGATCGACGTGCCGGAGCAATACGTGCGTTTCCTCACCGTGGATCTCAATCCAGAGGGCACCGGCAATACCTGCCTGATCCCCGCCAACTTCGCCAGGATCAAATCAAATCGCGTCGTCGTCCGCTCACTCTATAGCGCAAACTTCGCTGATGTCCCCGGACTCAAGTCCGACGCGCAGGTCACGCTTCTCGAAGAAGAAAAGATCATGGCGTACTACGGCGGTGGCACGCTCTATGCCGATCCCAAGCGCCTCGAACCACAGATTTAACTTAAACATCAGCTTCCGGGCCTGCACAGCCACGGGCCCGGACATACCAATAGGGGACACTAAAATGCATCACGATGATTTCAAATTCGAACCGGTTCACGGCCTTCCCGAAGCACTGCCCGAGGGCGAACATATCCTGTGGCAGGGCGCGCCAGCACCGCTGCGCCTGGCCAAGGAAGCCTGGAAAATGAACTGGATTATGGGCTACTTCGTGGTCCTCGCGATCTGGCGCGCCGGCGTTTCGTCCATCACTTTGCCGATGCCCACCGCCATGGGCCACGGGATCCCGCTGCTCATCGCAGGCGGTGTGGCCTGTCTTCTGGTCTATATCATGGCCTATGTGCAGGCCCGGTCGACCGTTTATACCTTGACCAACAAGCGGGTGGCGATGCGTATCGGCGCAGCACTCACCATGACGCTGAACCTGCCTTACGTCTGCATCGGCAATGCCGCTCTGAAGACCACCAAAAACGGCCACGGCACCATCAGCTTCGAGCTGATCGGCGAGACCCGCTTCAGCTATCTCATGACATGGCCACATGTACGCCCATGGAACATCACCCGCGCGCAGCCTTCGTTCCGCGCGATACCGGATGCCGCCCGCGTCGCCGCGATTTTTGCGGAAGCCGCCGAAACACGGGTGTTCGAACCCAAAATTGAACGTATCGAGCGCACATCCAGCGCCGTCGCAGCGGAGTAATCGTCATGAACCTCAGCCAAACCGCCTCCCTCGCCAACCAGATGAAAGCCCGCGACCGTGATATGGTCCCTCGGTTTCTGGTGATCGCCATGTTCAGCCTGATGGCCGCGTCTCTTGCGCTCGTCGCTTTCGCGCGCCTCACCGGGATGGAGCCGACGGCCACCGCCGCGCTGCCAGAAATCGTGGCAGAGCGCACAGTTAGCTTTGCAGGAAGCCGCAATAGTGGTATCGTGATGCTAGACGAGGACGGCACGCAAATCGCTTCTTCCTCGGTAAATAAATCGGGCTTTATCGATGTGGTCTGGGTTGCTGTGATGCGTGAACGCAAGGTGCAGCAAACAGACCCAACAGCGCCCATCCGCATCGTGCGCAGGACGGGAGGCCGCGTAGATGTCATCGACGATACCACCGGCTGGCAGCTCGAGCTGATCGGATACGGTAAGGACAATATCGCAGCCTTTGCCAGGCTGATCGATTGAAACGCAACCATTATTCAAGGGACTGAATATCATGGGACTATTTACAAGAACACGCGAACAAGCCCCCTGCGAGGTCACGATCTCGCACCGGTTTGAAGAACTTTCCGCGCACGTCAAATTCCTCAATGGCGCAGTCGTGAACCCCGGCGATTCCGTTCTGGTACACGGCGCCGAGATTCTCGCACCCTACGGCGAATTGGTCGTGGAGGAGCGTATCGCCACGATCACAAGGGCGAGCAAGCTCGAGCAGATGTGGACCCGCGCCACGGGTGATTTCGAATTCATGGAACTGTGCGAGTTCTCGTTCTCCGATGAGGTGATGTCATGAACGTCCAAACAAAACCGACCCCTTCCCATTCCGCCTATGCCGATACGGCAGAAGAAGCGATCGCGGCGCAGGACGCCCTCGATTCCAAGATGATCTCGTCGGAAGAAGCCACGCAGGTCGCAATGCGGAACACTCTGCTGACGCCGCGGTTCTACACCACCGATTTCGCCGAGATGGACGCGCTCGACGTAACACCTGTCCGCAAGGACTGGGATGCGTTGATCGCCGAGATGCAATCGGACCCCAACAAGGGCCATTTCAAGAAGACCGACAAGTGGCAGGCCGACTGGGAGGGCATGGAGCCCAAGCTGAAAGCCGAATTCATCGACTTCCTGATTTCCTCGTGTACCGCTGAATTCTCGGGCTGCGTGCTCTACAAAGAGATGAAGCGCCGCGGCTCGAACTCCGACATCACAACGTTGTTCCAACTGATGGCGCGCGACGAGGCCCGCCATGCCGGGTTCATCAACGATGCGTTGCGCGAGGCTGGCATCCGCGTGAACCTCGGATTTTTGACACAGCAGAAGAAATACACCTACTTCCGGCCGAAGTTCATCTACTATGCGACCTACCTCAGCGAAAAAATCGGATACGCGCGGTACATCACCATCTACCGCCATCTGGAGGAGCACCCCGACAAGGTCTTCCACCCGATTTTTCAGTGGTTCCGCGAGTGGTGCAACGACGAGTTTCGCCACGGCGAGGCGTTCGCCCTGCTGATCAAGACGGAGCCGAAGCTGACGGAGAGTTTCGTCAACAAGCTGTGGATAAAGTTCTTCCTCACGGCCGTCTATTCAACGATGTGGGTGCGCGATCACCAACGCCCCGTGTTTCACGATGCCCTCGGCGTCGACGTGACATGGTACGGTCAGGAAGTGTTCCGCAAGACCTCCGAAGGCACGCGGCAGATCTTCCCCTTTGTCCTCGATATCGATCACGCCCGCTGGCGGCCCAACCTTGACCGCATGGAGGCGGCGTCGCGTCAGGTTGCCGAAGGCAAAGCGCGCGGCGGCATCGGTGGCACGATCACACGGCTCGGCGGTATGGCAAAGGCTGCCTATGCTTTCGTGGCCCTGTTCACGATCCCCACGATCAAGAACGACGTACCCGCCAGCACCGTCATGCAGCCGACCTACTGATGACAAACCCCTGGTCCGCCGCACTCATCGCACTCTTCGCCTGGTGGTTTTTCACCGGGGCAATCCTGCTACTTGTGCGGCGGGCAGATGCAGGTAATCAAGTCGCGCACGGGCGCAACGTATTCCTGTCCGTTCCGTTTTTCGCGCTCGGCTTTGCCGGGTTATGGATCAGCGCGCAGGCGATGACCGTCGCCAATGCCTACATTGCCTTCTTCTCGGTGATGCTCATTTGGGGCTGGATCGAGCTTGCGTTCCTATCGGGTATCATCACCGGACCGGAGCGGCGCCCCTGCCCTGCCTCACTCACGGGATACGCCCGCTTTGCCCGAGCCTGGGATACGATTTCGCGCCATGAGATGTTGCTGGTCGCGGCCCTGCTTGCGGTTGCAATGATCGCGGCCCACGCCGAAAACACCGTAGGCTTCTGGACCTACGTGATCCTTTTCGTGGCGCGCATCTCTGCCAAGTTGAACCTGTTCTTCGGCGTGCCGCGCATCAATACCGAGTTTGTGCCGACGCCGTTAGATCATATCAAATCCTATTTCCGCCGTGGCCCCATCACGATGGCCTTTCCCATCGGTGTCACTTTCCTCAGCGTTTCAGCGGCCTTCTTCGCCGAACGCCTCATTTCCGCCGATACCCAAGCAACAACGGTCGGTTTCTCTTTGCTCACAGCGCTCGCGGTCCTGGCCGCACTCGAGCATTGGCTTATGGTGGTACCCCTGCCCGATGCCAAACTCTGGCGCTGGATGCTCCCCGACTCCGCTAATTCAAGACAGGACCAGACCAATGAACTTTGACACGCTTTTCAACGCACAGATCGACCAGCTTAAATCCGACGGCAACTACCGCTATTTTGCCGAGCTTGAACGGAAGGCTGGCAAATTTCCCCATGCGTCCAACCACGTTAAGGGTGAAAAGCGCGATGTTACCGTCTGGTGCTCGAATGATTATCTGGGCATGGGGCAAAACCCTCTGACCATCGCCGCCATGTGCGAAGCGGTGCAGCGCACCGGCACAGGCGCCGGCGGCACGCGCAACATTTCCGGAACAAACCACGATCATCTGCTGCTCGAAAAAGAGCTGGCCGATCTGCACGGCAAGGATGCAGCACTGCTGTTCACCTCAGGCTACGTCTCCAACTGGGCCGCGCTCTCGTGCCTCGGGTCGCGCCTGGAGAATTGCGTGATTCTGTCAGACAGCGGCAACCACGCCAGCATGATCGAGGGCATCCGCCATTCAAAAGCCAAGAAAGTGATCTGGCGCCATAATGACGTGAAGGATCTGGAAGCAAAACTGGCCGCCCTGCCCGCCAATGTCCCCAAGATCGTCGCTTTCGAATCAGTCTATTCGATGGACGGTGATATCTGCCCAATGCGCGAGATCGTCGAGGTATCCGAGAAATACGGCGCCATGACCTATCTCGACGAGGTCCACGCGGTCGGCCTCTACGGCCCGCGCGGCGGCGGCATCTCGGAACGGGAAGGCCTCGCAGATCGCATCACCCTGATCGAGGGAACGCTGGGCAAAGCATACGGCGTGGTCGGCGGCTATATCACCGGGTCCATCGCGCTGTGCGATTTTATTCGCAGCTTCGCCTCCGGCTTCATCTTTACCACCGCCCTGCCCCCTGCTGTCGCAGCGGCTGCGCGCGCCTCCGTCATGCATCTCAAAACCTCGACAGACGAACGCACCCGCCACCAGGCGCAGGTCGCGAAGCTGCGCGCCCGTCTGGACCGCGCGGGCATCCCGCATCTTCACAACGAATCACACATCATTCCGGTGATGATCAAGGATCCGGTCAAAACGCGGATGCTGGCGGATTACCTTATGAACGAATGGGACATCTACGTGCAGCCTATCAACTATCCCACCGTCCCGAAAGGCACCGAGCGGCTGCGCTTCACGCCCTCACCGCTGCACAGTGACGCCGATATCGAACATCTGGTGAACGCGCTCAGCCATCTTTGGAAGCAATGCGCGGTGAGCCACGCGGTCGCATGACCGAAAACGGCCCGCGTGACGTGGGCCGCTTCAATCAATCGCCGCCGGACCTGGATCGCCCGACGTTTTTTAGATGCTGTCGCAAAGAGTAGCGAATAGCGGCTCCATGGCAGACGCTACAAACAGGTATTCAGCTAGGGCGGCGAAATGCTGGAGTGCGGATTGGTCTGATGCATCAAATTGTCGCTCGCGTATCATGTAGGCGACTTTGATGCCTTTCAGTGTTGCCGAGGCTGAGATGAAGGAGTTGAAGCCCTTCATTTCTCGTGTCAGCTGCTCGATGATGTTGTTGAAATATTTGACCTGCGGGACTCCAAAAGCATGAAATCACAGGTTTTTCCGAACTTACCGATGGCTCGTTAGTAGTACATCTACTTACCCTTGACCTTCATGTAAGTCTCATGAATTCGCAAAGAACTGGCTGTAGGTCGTTTGTCGGCATGGGCGTTTGCGACGATCAACGACGGGTTTTTCACTACCGAACGAAGCATGGTCGCGTGAGCAACGGCAACACCACGCTCGTCCAAAATCTCTTTTAGGTCGCGATAGGACACGACATACCACACATAAAATGTACCGCGTGAAGGATGACGGCTTTCCGATCATGCGCCTCTAAAATCAATCATTGTTTTGCGCCGCGCGCCTGTGACCTTCAAAGACAAACTTTCCCCATATCGGCATACAGAGGAAAAGCTCGAAAAGTTTGCAACAGAACTATTTTTTTATTGCTCGCCTTTATTACCGCCAGTCGAAGAAATCCGGACCCGCTTGGCCCAGCAGCTTTTTCGCCATCTCGCGGCCCGCCTGCGCGCCATCCTCGATCGGACAGCTCATGGCATCGCTCAGCGCCTCCGATCCGTCGGGCCTCAGCACTTCGCCGCGCAAATGTAATGTGCCGCCGTCAAGCTCGGCAAGCCCGGCAATCGGCGTCTCGCAGGAGCCATCGAGCTCCAGCAGAAACGCCCGCTCCGCCGCAAGGCGCTGGCCCGTCGGCGTGTGATGAATCGCTTCGAGCATCTCCGCCACGTTCATATCCTCCACGCGCCGCTCGATACCGATAGCGCCCTGTGCCACAGCGGGCAGCATCACATCAGTCTCGATTGCAGTGTGTGGCACGTCATCCATCTTGAGGCGACGCAGACCGGCCATGGCGAGAAATGTCGCTGCCGCAACGCCCTGATCGAGCTTCATTAGCCGCGTTTGCAAGTTGCCGCGAAACTCGACGACTTCCAGATCGGCACGTTTCAGCATTAGCTGCGCCCGGCGGCGCAGGCTCGACGTGCCGACAACGGTCCCTGCCGCAAGATCTGCCAGCGATTTTGCAGTCGGAGAGATAAACGCATCGCGTACATCCTCCCGGGGCAGATAGGTATCGAGGATCAGCCCCTCTGGCTGGAGCGTCGGCATGTCCTTCATCGAATGCACGGCGATGTCGATCTTGTGGGCGATCATGTCCGCCTCGATCTCGCGGGTAAACAGGCCCTTACCGCCGATTTCCTTTAGCGGCCGGTCGATGATCTTGTCGCCGGTGGTTTTGATTACGACGATCGTGAAGGCTTCGAACGGCAGATCGAAAGCATGGGCCAGCCGCTCCCGTGTCTCATGTGCCTGCGCGAGAGCGAGGGGGGAACCACGGGTGCCGATCATCAGCGGTTTTGCGGGAGTGGGCAATTTCAATGTCATACGTCTTCTCTAACGGTGTAAACTAAACCTGACAACTCTTGTATCTTGCATGCGTTTTGACGCAAGATACCATAAGCTAATTTCAAAAATAGAGACACTCAATGACCAGCCAGAAAACCATCCTCCGCGCACTTGCCGGCGAAACCCTTCCCACGCCGCCGATCTGGATGATGCGCCAGGCGGGCCGCTATCTTCCCGAATACCGCGCCACCCGCGCGCAGGCCGGTGATTTTCTGAAGCTGTGCTATAATCCGGAACTTGCCGCCGAAGTCACGCTCCAGCCGATCCGGCGCTACGGTTTCGATGCCGCGATCCTGTTTGCCGACATTCTGCTGGTGCCGCAGGCGCTGGGGGCGGACCTGTGGTTCGTGACCAGCGAAGGGCCGCGCCTGTCCACAATCACGACGCAAGCCGAGCTCGACAAACTGGTACCCGCCGATGCGATCCACGATCACCTCTCCCCTGTCTATGAGACGGTCAAGATACTGTCCAAGGAACTGCCCGCAGAGACGACGCTGATCGGCTTTGCCGGAGCACCCTGGACCGTGGCCACCTACATGATCGCGGGCCAGGGCACGCCGGATCAGGGTCCCGCGCACAAGCTCAAAGCTGAGAACCGCGCTGTGTTCGACAGCCTCATGGAGCGCATCACCGACGCGACGGTTCATTATATGTCCAAACAGATCGAAGCCGGGGCCGAAGTCGTCAAGATCTTCGACAGCTGGGCGGGATCGCTGCAAGGCGACGATTTCATGGACTACTCAATCAAGCCGATGGCACGAATCACTGCGGCGCTGAAAGAAAAGCACCCGAATGTGCCCGTCATCGCCTTCCCCCGCGGTGCCGGGGAGCGGTACGTAGGTGCCCATGCTGCCACAGGTGCCGATTGCATCGCGATAGACGATGGCGTCACGGCCGAATGGGCCGCCGAGCACGTGCAAACCGGTGGCTGCGTACAGGGCAACCTAAAATCCTCGCATATGGTGTCTGGTGGCGATGCCCTCATCTCCGAGACGCAGCGCATCGTAAAGGCTTTCTCCAACGGACCACATATCTTCAATCTCGGCCACGGAATTACGCCGGATGCAGATCCGGAGAATGTGCAGCTGATGATAGACACCGTTCGCAACGGTTGACCCCGGCTAGATCGGATTCGCCTCGGCGAAGGTCTTAAAAAACGCCAGAAACGCGCGATCGGGATCGCGGGGGGCATCCTTGCCCTTCGCCCAGTCGCGCCATTCCCCCTCCACGTGATATATGTCAAAGCCGGGATAGCGCAGGCGCGCTGTCTCGTAGGTGTCGGCGCGCAATGCCTCGCCGCGCGATTCGAGCCACACGGGGCGCGGCCGCGCGGCAAAGGCCCGCTCCTGCGTGCGCTCCTTGCGGCCCACCTTGGAAAAACTCAATTCCCGCTCCGCCTCCGCCTCCGACGTCGCATCCTTACGCCACCATTTCAGCTCGATATGCGTGACCCGCCTGCCCGTCTTGATCGGCAACACCTCGACCACATAATCGCTCAGCGCGCAGACCTCGAGCACCGCCGGATCAATAGCGCGCAGCTTGAGGTTCGACCATGAGGTGAGCTTTCCTTTTGGGACCCCCAGAATACCGCGCAGATCGTCGAGGCTGAATTTCTCCGACGACTTCCAACGCAGGTTGCCGCGCTTCTGGATCATCTCGTAGAGAGTCAGCGCGTATTTAGAGCTTAGCGCAAACATCACTTCGCGCTGGAGCCGCGCAAAAACGGTACTGTCCTTGATGATACGACGCAGGCGTGTGGGGATCTCGTATTCGAGCAGTCCATCGCGCCGTGTCGTCTCGATGTTGCCGCCCAAAAGCTGGACCCGCTCAATGGCGTCCTCGCCGTCGCGTTTGATCTTCACTTTAACGATGGAGCCCATGAGGCGCTCGATCGATTCCCCCACACGGTCATTGGAATTATGGGTCCCGCGCAAATCGGCTTTGGAGATCACATGGGTCACCGGCTTGTCGATATCGTCCCAAGCGTTCTCAAGCAGCTGATTGTAAATGCGCCGGTCTGCCAAGGTCAGGGGTGTCACCTCGACAAGGTCCACCAGCTCGCCCGGCTTCACCAAGCTTTCAGCGTTCGGCCGCGCAGAGATCGTGCGGTAGGGTTTAGTTGCCATCTGCTCGCTTACACGTTTATTCTTACTTTTGTAGTCGTTGATAGGTAAGATATCAAACAAATTGCCAAATGCCAATCACCCAATAAGTAAGCCTAGGAACCTCCCGTTCCCCCGCCCCGATTCGCATCGCCCTGTATTCTAGCGCCTTTTCACTGCCTGCCCAGCACCTCGAATGCCACACCCCAAATGTAAGGTTAAGGACCGCCCCGATAGGTAAGACTAGCAGCCCCCATCCGTAAGAGTAGCCCTCCCCAGGCGTAAGCGAAGTGGTCCCAAAAGGTAAGGATAGAGACAGATACTCACATAAACACAGGCACTTGAGACCACTGAACAGAGAAGAATCTGAAAAAAGAAAGACGCAGGTTTTTCATAATGTAATTTTCAGGGCATTGGCGGCACGACTAGCACCTGATTCTCAGACCTTACTTTTTGGGTGCTATCGGAGAGTATGCTAAGAGTAGGGACCTTGATCGAGTTCATTTCCACTGATTTCCATCCTTCAAGGCGTCTTCCCTGAATTTCCGGTTATTTAAGGGATAGTGAAAAATATTCACACTTGAGCATTGCACACCAGCGGTCCATGATTCGCAGATAACCATAACATGAGGATCTCATGGAGCAGCCTGTACTTCCCCCCGTTACCCTCGCCGAGCTCGATCAGCTCTCTACCCGCGCCGCCACCGTCATCAGCCGTTTGCGCGACAGGCTCTTTGCACCCGGCACCGCAAAGACACTCGATCTGCGCTTCACAGTGCGCAAGGCGGCCGACATGGTCGGGCGAAGTGACAAGCTCATCCGGGATGCCGAAGCCGACGGCCGCCTGCCCGAGCCCCAGAAGGACGAGGAGACGGGCCGTCGCACTGGCTACAGCCTCGCACAGGTTAACGAGATGCGCCGCGCTTTCGGCACCCTGCCCCACCGCGCCGCCGACGATCCTGCGATGGTCCTGGCGATCCAGAACTTCAAAGGTGGCGTCGGCAAGTCTACCATGGTTTGCCACCTCGCCCAGTTCCTCGCGCTCAAAGGCTACCGCGTCTGTGTGATCGATTGTGACAGCCAGGCCAGCACAACGAGCGTTTTCGGCCTAAATCCTGACATCGACGTCGATGAGGAGGAGGAGACGCTCTACCCCTTCTTCCGCCACGGTGGACCCAAAACCTTGCACTACGCTTTGCGGGGTACCTATTGGCCCGGTATCGCCCTGATCCCCGCCAATCTCGGCCTCTATGATGCGGAATATGAATTTGCCGCGCGGATGGCGCGGGATTCGAGCTTCGTGCTCGATAAGCTGCGGGAGGGCATCGAGAGCATCAAGGACGAATTTGACGTGATTTTGCTGGATCCGCCCCCTGCCCTCGGCATGCTCTCGCTGTCGGTGTTGCGCGCCGCCAATGCCATCGTGATTCCCGCGCCGCCCAATAACATCGACTTTGGCTCAACGGCCCATTTCCTCAAGATGATGGGCGCAACACTCAATGAGCTGGCCCGTGCGGGGGGGGCGCGCGATTATGCTTTTATTAAAATTCTCGCGACAAAGATGAACGACAGCAAATCGGCGCATACGGCGATCAAACGGATGATGGATGCCGTCTTCCCGCACGATATGCTGAACGCGGTACTGAAAGACAGCGCCGAGATCGACAATGCCGCCGCCAATCTGGCGACGGTCTATGAGCTGACCGGTGCTGCGACGCGCACGGAAACGCATAAACGCTGCCGGGCTTATCTGGATGCGGTCAATGGCGAGATCGAGCTTTTGATCCGCAAGACATGGCCAAGTCATCATAAGAGCCTGCGCAAGGAGGGGCTGCTATGAGCAAGAAACATGATGCAATCTTCGATGATGTGCTGAGCGATCTGGATGCACCCAGCGCACCGCAAGCGCGCGAGCAGGCGCGGTTTCTCAAACGCTCCACTACCATCAGTGATCGGCTGTCGGGCGAGCTGGAGGAGAAAACCCTGCGCTGGGTGGACCCTGCGGAGTGCCGGATGTGGGAGCGGCACAACCGTGACTATGCGCTGCTCAATGAGGAGAATTGCCGTGATCTGATCGACGGGATCCGCGCGCAGGGGCGTCAGGAATTTGCTGCCGTGGTGCGGCCCATCGACGACCCCCAGTATAAGTATGAGGTCATCTGCGGTGCCCGCCGCCATTTCGCGATCAGCTGGCTGCGCGCCAATAACTACACCCAGTTCAAATATCTGGTGGAGCCGCGCGAGATGTCAGACGAGGAAGCATTCCGCCTCGCTGATATTGAAAACCGTGAGCGCGAGGACATCAGCGATTACGAGCGCGCCATCGATTACGCCGACGCCATCGCACGCTATTACGGCGGCAGGCAAAAGGCGATGGCAGAGCGGCTGGAGGTGAGCCAGCCCTGGCTCTCGCGGTATCTGGCGCTGGCGGCGCTGCCCGCGCAGATTGTCGGTGCGTTTCCATCCATCCGTGATCTGAAAGAGCGACACGCCCGCGATCTCAAGCCGCTGCTGGCGCGCCCGGTCACGGCCGATCCACTGCTGGCGCAGGCTGCACGTATCGAGGCACAGCAGCAATCCGCGCGCAACGGGCGTGGGCCTTTCGTAGACCCGGCTGATGTGGTCAAGCAGCTGCGCAAGGCCGCCGAGGAGCCAAAGGTCAGGCCTGCGCGCAAAGCGGACGAGGAAATCTATCGCCGTTCGGGGGGAGAGAAGGGCGTCACCGCGCGAAAGAAAGGGCGTAAATTCCAGCTCGAGTTCGATGACAGCATGTCAGAAGCAAGCCTTCGCGCCGCACTCGATGCCTTCGTGAAGGCGAAATTCGGGAAATAGCGATTGCCCATGGGCAATATTCGTTTAAATCTCTGAAATATAAACGAAATGTGCCTCAGTTGGGCGCATTTTTCGTAAGATAGCTTAGGATGATGTCCGCAACAGCTTGTGGCGCTTCCTCATGGGCCAGATGGCCCAGATCGGGCAATTCGACGTATTCTACATGCGCCATTTTTGCCGCCATACTGCGCGAGGTCTCGGCAGGTACGGCCCGGTCGCGCGTCGACGCGATCAGCAGGCCATGCAGATCAGAGCGGGGCAGGCGCTCCAGCAGCGGTCCTAGCTCCCATTGCGCCATCATTTGTAGCGTCGCGTTCACGTGGCCCCGGTCGCTCACCAACGCGCCGTAGTGGCGCAGCTCATCCGGTGGTAGCTTCGAGCCGGTCCCGTCGATCAGGCGCTGCACGGAGCGCGGATTGCCGCTCGACGCGGTGAACAGGCCTGCGACCCCCGGCATCATCGCCAGCGTCTTCGCCATCAGCGGAAAAAGCACGCCAGCGACGCCCTTGAAATGCGACAGAGCCGCATTTACTCCGATGATCTGCGGTGGCTTGGAGAGCCGTGGGGCGAGATCGAAAGCAACAGCAGCACCCGCGGAATGGCCGATGATCGCGCGGGGTTGCCAGTCCTGTTGCGCGCAAAGCGCTGCGATATCCTCGGCCATAGTCTCCAGCCCGCAGCGCGCCTGAGCCCCAAGCCGGGTAAAGCCCTGACCGGGCAGATCGATCGCGACAACCCGGTGCGTGGGGGTGAGAAGGGGGATCAGATGGCGAAAGCTTTGCGTGCCGCCGCCCGCGCCGTGCAGGAGCAGCAGAAGTGGGCCCTCACCGGCTTCCTGAACATGCCATTTATGTGGCTTGCACAGCACGAAACGTGACGTGGGTGCATGGGGCCAATCGTCCTTATATCGCGCCCAATCCATCGCTTAATCGTCCAACGTGCGTGCGACCGCATCCGACACGCTGCGCGCATCGGCGCGGGGGAGGGCGATATAGCTGCCGCCGAGGAGTTCGGCGATCTGCTTAAGGCCTGGTTCGGGTCGGCGGCCGGTGTCGATTACGATGCTGTCGATAGAGGCGCTGCGCAGCGTGCGCGCAACGGCTTGCGCATCCTGTGCCGCCTGTGTGCGGTTCGCCGTCCCGTCGAGGGCCATGTTCGCCCGTCCATCGGTGAGGGTGATGACGGTCGGCGTCAGGCCCTTGCGCCGCGCTTGGACCGCCATGTCTTGGGCGGCCATCAGGCCTGCGGCAAGCGGCGTCGCACCGCCGCCAGGCAGTGCTGCGAGCTTGCGTTTGGTCTGCACGAGCGAGCGGGTGGGATCCAGGAGTACTTCCGCCTGCGCGCCACGAAATGCGATGAGCGCCACATGATCGCGCCGGGCGTAGGCTTCCGCGAGCAAAAGCTCGATTGCGCCTTTGGCTTCGCCCATCCGCGCCATGGCGGCTGAGCCGGAGGCATCTACAGTGAAAATCAGCAGGCGGTCGGAGTGATCGACGTAGCGTTTACGCCGCAGATCGCTGTGGCGGATGATCGGGCCAGTGCGCTCCGGCGTTTCGCGCCGCCGCAGTGTTTGCCATGGGATCGCAGCCCGCAGGGTCGCGATGAGATCGACCCGGCCTTGTGCTGCGCCGCCATCGCGGGCGGGCAGGGGTCGGCCGCGCCGGTTGCCTATCTTTTTTTGCCCGGCGCCGCTGCCGGCAGCGGCGCGCGCGGCTCCGCCCGCGTTCAGCTTTTCCAGAAGATCCGGAGGCAGGGCCGCCAGTACGGCATCGAGCAGCATATCCTCCGGCAGGCTCTCCTGCGGCTCGGGCTGGTTCTCCGGCTCGTCCGACGGCGGTGTCTCGTCCGGTTCTTCCTGCGGCGTCTCGTCGGCGGGAAGCTGTGTGGCGCGATGCGCAAAAATCAGGGCAACGGCAGCGGCGATATCGCTTTCGTCTGTCTCTATGCGGCAATTCAGAGCCGCATGCGCTTTTGCGGCGCGCAGCGCAAACCCGACAGCGCGCAGGCTGACGATACCGAGCCGGACTGCCAGAAGCACCAGCGCCTGGGCCGTGTCGTTCGGCGCTGTGACTGCAGTTAACTCGGCGGGCGCTGGCCAATCAGGCGCTTGGCAGATCTCCCCCATCCCGCAGCCGTTCAGATCCACGCGAAAGGCGAGCCTGTCAGCGAGGGCAGAAGGCAGGGCCTCGTCGTCGATCCCCTCGTCGAGCGCGATCAGCGTGTGGCCTGCTTGAGCATCGAGCGTGGCGGCGAGGCGTGCGGCGATGTAGGGCTCGGCCCGCTCCGCCATGGCAAGCACGAACATCCCGTCCCGCGCCAAGAGCCCGCGCGTGTGAGTCAGAACGCCGGAGCTCAGTGTGGCCGAGACGTCTATCCCGCCATCCAGCGCCTCTGCGCTCATCGCAGGGTGCAGCCGCGTGTGGGAAGGTACGGCAGCCATGACGGCATCGCGCACCGCGCCCGCGCGCGATCGTATCACCAGCCCGCCGAGGGCTGGATCAATCGCCAGCAGGGCCAGCGCGGTATGGGCTCGCAACAGCGGCGTCATCAGGCGCCCAATGTTTCTTCGACGATCCGCTCTACGCGGGTGCCGGAGCCTGCATCGTCCAGCGGGTCGCGGCGCATACGGTGGCGTAGCGCGAGGGCTGCCACATCCCTGATATGTCCCCGTGTCAGAGCCGTATCATCGCGGAATGCGGCATAGGCGCGGGCGGCTTTGAGCAGGGTCAATTCTCCGCGCAACCCGTCCGAGCCGAGCGCGATGCACAGCTCTGCCACATCGCGCAGGCTCTGCTCCGGCGTGGTGAGTTTCTTCAGTGCCACGCGCGCGGCGGTAATCTGGTCGCGCAGCATTCCGTCCTCCGCCTGCCAGCGCACCATGAAAGCGGTGTGATCGTTCTCGTAGGCATCGCGGCGCTTGATCACTTCGATGCGCTGTTCAATGTCGGTGGGGGAGGCCACATCGACCGAGAGGCCGAAGCGGTCCAAGAGCTGGGGCCGGAGTTCGCCCTCCTCCGGGTTGCCGGAACCGACGAGCACGAAGCGCGCAGCATGGCGGATCGACAGTCCCTCCCGCTCGACCACGTTCTGCCCCGATTGCGCCACGTCGAGCAGCAGATCGACGATGTGATCTTCCAGCAGGTTGACCTCGTCGATGTAGAGATACCCGCGGTTTGCCTTCGCCAGCAATCCGGGCTGAAAGGCTTTTTCGCCGTTGGTTAGAGCCTTTTCAATATCGAGGGCGCCGGTCACGCGGTCTTCGGAAGCGCCCAACGGCAGGTCAATGACGGGAGTGGGGATCTCATGAACATCGCCGGCCGTCATGCCCGCCCAATCGGGGCAATCGGACAGCCGCTCCGCATTGACCGGGCATCCCTTTACCGCACTGATCGGCGGCAGCAGCGCGGCCAGTGCACGCACGGCAGTCGATTTGCCGGTCCCGCGATCGCCGAACACCAGAACGCCCCCGATGGAGGGGTCGATCGCGGTGAGGATCATCGCGCGTTTCATGTCTTGCTGACCGACGATGGCGGAAAAAGGGAAAGGCTGTTTCATATCGTTTCTTTCGGATTGAGAGGAGACGTGCCGCCCCAGGTGCCACGGTCGGACACGAGGGCAAAGCGCGCGTAGAGTTCTTCGGAAAACCAGCCGTCCGCGCGGACGGCCTTGATGGCGTCGGCGTGAGGACCGGTGCGCGCAAAATTATTCATGGCAGCCGCGTCTGGCCAAATCGAGAAGGTCACTTGATGTACGAGCGGCTTCTCCCCGATGCCAAGCTTGAACAGTACCGAAGGGTCGCTGCCGATCACGGCGGAGATATTGGGCACGCGGCCCCAGAACCGCCTTGCCATGCCCGGCTTGACGCTTGCGCGGGTCAGCGCGGCGATGGGACCTGCGTGTGCGCCCGCGCGGGGCACGAAGGGCTGCACGCCCGCCCAATCGCCGCGTGCCGAGGTGGGCGCCATGAAAACCGTCCAATCCTCGTCCGATTTGGCGGCATAGCGGGCGAACACACCGCGCGCGGTCTGCTGCATGGCCGTCGCTTCGTCGGGCCATGTGGCAAGGATCGCGTAGACGCCGAAATTGGGCCGGGGGGTGAAACCTTCGCCAGTGCCCGAGCCACAAAGCTTCCAGAAGCCGATGCCGGGCGTACGTGCCATGGGCCTGCGCGCAAGGCCCATCATCGCAAACGCCCAGAGCCGGGCGGACAGGCTGTCGAAGCGGTAAAAGCTGAGGCTCACGACCTGCGGCGCGGGTGTCATTACGGCTAAATTCTCCAAAGTGTCTATTTTAGTTTACACATTCGGTGTAAATATGGAAGAGTGTACAGTGAAAACGTAAATCCTATCAGACAGTATAAACAGCACCCTATGACAGATAAAACCGCGACTCCAGATAACCGTGCGATCGTAATTGGTGCAGGCCTTGGCGGGCTTGCCGCTGCGATGCGCCTTGGAGCAAAGGGCTATGCCGTGACCGTGCTCGACAGGCTCGACCGATCCGGCGGGCGGGGTTCTTCGATCAGCCAGGACGGTCACCGATTCGATCTTGGGCCGACGATCGTTACCGTACCGCAGGTGTTCGAGCAGCTCTGGGCCGATTGTGGCCGCGATTTCCGCGCTGACGTGGATCTGCGCCCACTCGATCCGTTCTACGAAGTGCGCTGGCCCGATGGGACCACGTTCAACGCCTGCGGCGATGACGAGCGCATGTATGCCGAAGTGTCCAAAATTTCGCCGGGCGACCTCAAAGGCTACAAGCGTTTCCTCAAGGATAGCCACGCGCGGTATGTCGTCGGGTTCGAGGAAATGGTGGCCAAACCGATGCACCGGATCTGGGAGACGATCAAGGTGCTGCCCAAATTCGCGATGCTGCGGGCGGACCGCTCAATCTATGCCCACGCGGCGGCGCGGGTGAAGGACGAGCGGCTGCGCATGGCGCTGTCGTTCCATCCGCTGTTCATTGGCGGCGATCCTGCGCATGTGACTTCGATGTATGCCCTCGTGGCGCATCTGGAGAAGGAATACGGCGTGCATTACGCCATGGGTGGCGTGCAGGCGATTGCCGATGCCATGGCCGATGTGATCCGGGCGCAGGGGGGTATTATTCGTCACGGCGCCGAGGTTGACGAAATCCTCGTCGCGCAAGGCGCTGCAGAGGCTGTAACTCTTACAAATGGGGATCGCCTCGAGGCGCCCTTGATCGTGAGCAATGCCGACGCGGGCCACACCTACGCGCACCTGCTGCGCAACCACAAAAAGAAGCGCTGGACCGCGCCCAAACTGCGGCGCAAGCGGTGGTCGATGGGTCTTTATGTCTGGTACTTCGGCACCAAAGGCACCGCCAAAGATTGGCCCGACATGGGACACCACACCATCGTCAACGGCCCCCGCTTCACCGGGCTGCTGCATGATATCTTTATGAAGGGCAAGCTCAGCGACGATATGAGCCTCTATATCCACCGCCCCTCCGTCACCGATCCGACCGCTGCGCCTGCGGGGGACGATACCTTCTACGTGCTCTCGCCGGTGCCGCATCTGGGTTGGGACAACGCCGTGGATTGGAAAACCGAGGAGCCGATCTACCGCGAGAAGGTCGCGGCCGAACTGGAAAAGCAGATGCCGGGGTTTCGCGACAAGATCACGACCGAGCTGGTGTTTACGCCCGAGGAATTCCGCGACCGCTACCTGTCGCCACACGGTGCCGGCTTTTCGCTGGAGCCGCGGATTCTGCAATCGGCTTGGTTCCGTCCGCACAACGTGAGTGAGGAGGCGCGCGGTCTGTTCCTTGTTGGCGCGGGCACCCACCCAGGTGCAGGGCTGCCCGGCGTTGTGTCGAGTGCGGAAGTGCTGGCCAAACTGGTGCCCGATATGTCTGTCATTACCGCACAACAAAGGCTCGCCGCTGAATGATCGCCCCCGCCGACCTCGAGCATTGCCGCAATGTGATCCGCACCGGATCTCTGTCTTTCCACGCCGCATCGAAGCTGTTGCCGGCTTCCGTCCGTGACCCCGCGCTGGCGCTCTATGCCTTCTGCCGCCTCGCGGATGACGAGGTGGATGAGGGGTTCGAGAAGGGCAGGGCCGTGATCGAACTGCAGGAGCGTCTTGATCTCGCCTATGCGGGGATTCCCAAAAATGCACCCGAAGACCGCGCCTTCGCCGCGATCATCGAGGAGTTTGACATGCCCCGCGCGCTGCCCGAAGCCCTGCTTGAAGGTTTGGCCTGGGATGCGGTCGAGCGGCGCTATCACACGTTGTCGGAGGTGCGCGAGTATTCGTCGCGCGTGGCCTCCGCCGTGGGCGCGATGATGTGTGTGCTGATGCGCGTGCGTGATGCAGATGTACTGGCGCGTGCCTGCGATCTGGGTGTGGCGATGCAGTTGACCAACATTGCCCGCGACGTGGGCGAGGATGCCCGCGCGGGCCGCGTCTACCTGCCGCTCGACTGGCTGGACGAAGAAGGAATCGCACTTGCGGATTTCTTTGCTGCACCGCAGGCCACACCTGAAGTGCGCCGCATGGTGCGCCGCTTGCTGTCCGAAGCCCGCAGGCTCTATATCCGTTCCGAAGCAGGTATTGGTGCACTTCCGGTACAGGCGCGCACGGGCATTTTTGCGGCCCGCTACATTTACGACGGCATCGGCGGTGCTCTGCGCCGCAACAGCCACGATTCGGTCAACTTCCGAGCCCGGACCAGCAAGGCGCAGAAAATAAAGTTGATTGGTTTGGCGGGGCTTCGTGCTGTCGGCTCCACCGTGCTGCCACGCTCGCCCGTAATCTATGCCAAGCCGTTGCCGGAAGTCGCTTTTCTGGTTGCTGCTACGGCCCATGAGAACACGGCCAGCCGCACTCGTATGGGCAGTTTGATGGAGGTCATGGCAGAGTTGCGCGCGCGCGAACTGGCCAAAAGCCGTATGCAAGGGGTGGCAGCGGAGTAATCATTCGCTATGTCCAGCGAATGGATATCTATCTTTTTGGCATTTTTCTTCTGGCCTGCTGTGCTGCAGGCGCGACCGGCGCGGTATTTAGCCCCGGCGCTTGGTATAAATCCTTGGAAAAACCGTGGTTCACGCCGCCCGATTGGGTCTTCCCCGTGGCGTGGACGAGCATCTATCTGCTGATATCCTTCGCTGGTGCCAGACTCGCCGTGATCGATGGGAACGCCTATGCGATGGGGTTCTGGGCCGCACAGGCCGCTCTTTCCACGCTTTGGAGCCCTTTGTTCTTCGGCCTGCGCCGAATCAAGGGTGCGCTTCTCGCGATGGCGCCACTCTGGTTCAGTGTTGCGGGCTGTACGGTTTGCGCCTTCGCCCTTGATTTCTGGGCAGGGGTCGCCTTTGTCCCCTATCTGATCTGGGTCACGGTGGCCGCCGCTCTGAACATCGAGATGTGGCGCCTGAATCCTGGTGTGACTCCACTGGTTTCCGCCGACCTATAGTGTCTGGCAGTTCCGCTTTCCAACAAGCACAACCCAACTGCAGAACAGCGCAGACTGCGCGCGCTCAAAGCTGCCAGTTCTTGCGCCGCGGCACACGCACCGCCAGCATCGGTTTCAAAAGGGGCTGCTTGTACCGGTCAAGATCCAGCGCTTCGTGCACGCCCTGAACCCGCTCGCCGTTGACCACCGTCTCCACCACGGAGCGGGAGTAGAACGGTGCGTCGAGCATCGGTTTGATCTGGCGCGGCACCGAGCCCGCATCGGCTCGCGTCTCGCGGCGCAGCGCCCAGAGGGTGCGTTTGAACGGCGTGCGGGGTGGGCCGTCGATCAGGCGGGCGGCGCCGTTGCGGTCAAAGGCGATCGCTGCATCGAGTGACGTGCCGTCGCGCCGGTCCGCATCGTAGAAGCAGGTCGCCCCATCGCGCGTCGGATAGCGGCCCCAAGTCCAATAACTGAAATCCTGCTCCAAGGGTCGGGTGCCGAAATTGGCGTCGAAATATCCGTGGCCCTCCCATTGCCAGCCGTCCGATTCGAGATCGACGCTGATCCGCCCAGAGGGGGCGAAGGGCCGCCAGACATGCGCGCCGTCCTGGGTCAGCGGCAGCTCCACTTGCGTGATGGCGTCGGGGCTGACTGTAATCTGGCCGCGCACACGAGACACGATCGGGAGGGAAGACACCTCATCGATATCGATGATCAGCGCGCTTCCGTTCCAGTACATCGAGGACGGGCCGACGCGCAGCATATCGGGCGTGGCCTGTAGGGCAGCTTCGCCCCGGTCGGTCATCGTAAACCGCCCACCCGCGCCATAGGTCGCCACGTTGATGCAGCAATGATCCGCCGGATTGCCCCGCCCGGACCAGTGATACCACGGTGAAAACACCGACCCGATAAAACCGATTACCGAAACGGCCTTCGTGCCGCAATCGCTTACGCCGTCGACATACCACCATGCGTAGCCCCCTGAGGGGACGTCGAGGTTAAACATAGGTCTTTGATCATCGCCTCTGCCGCATGGCGCGCGGAGAGCGTGGCCATCGGCACCCCCGCGCCCGGATGGGCACCGCCCCCGGCCAGATAGAGGCCCGGCATCTTCGTCCGCGCCGTCGGGCGCGCGAATGCCGCCATCATCCCTGCCGGGGATCGCCCGTAAAGAGACCCCCTCGACGCCGGAAACAGAGCGTCGAAGCTGTGTGGCCCTGTCAGGGTGCGAACGTCGGGTGCCGGGCTGAACCGAAGGCCGAACGCCGCCAAGCGGCTGAAAATCAAGGTCTGACATTGAGTGCTCTCCTGTGAGAAAATGGATGCGCCATCCCGCGCGTCTTGCGCGTCGGGGGCGGGGGTTTTGTCGCCGATAGGGGGCGCGTTCAGAATAATCTCGAACCGCTCTGGCCCGTCGGGACGGGCGCCACCGAATCGGTCCTGGGCGCAAACATAAAGTGTCGGATCTGTTTGCAACTGGCCTTTCGCGAGAGGGGCATACTCGCTCGCGGGATCGCGGGCGAAAAATACATTGTGCGCGGCCAGCGGGAAGGCGTCCGGCACGGCTGCAGCAAAGGCCTGAACCTGTGCAGACAGGCTGCGCGGCTCGACAGCTGCAGGGCGGATGACGCCCGCAAGTGCGTCGCCCAGCATGCCTTCTCCAAGCGCGCGGGGATCTCCGTTGAACAGAACGGCATCGACCGCGATGCGTCCCTCTTCGGTGTGCACAGCGCTCGGGCGGCCCGCGTCCGTCTCGATGCGCGTGACGTGGGCATCGTAATGAAACGTCGCGCCGCGCTGGTACGCCAGCGCCTCGATCGCGCTGGCCAAGCGGTGCATACCGCCCTGGACGTGCCAGACGCCCCGCCGCTCCGCCTCCCATATCAGGGCGAGGATCGCGGGGGTGTGCTGGGGCAAGCCGCCCACATAAGTGGCGTAGCGCGCAAAAAGCTGGGCTAGCTTTGGCTCGGAAAAGCTGTCGCGGAGCAGTTGTTTAAGGGTTTGATGCGGCGCCATAGCGGAGACGAGCGCGGGGCGGGCCAGCACGGCGCGGGTGAGTGATAAGAGGCTGGGATCCTGCGCCTGCATCATCGGCGCCTCGAAGCCCTCGTACAGCAATGCGGCGCGGTCGCAAAACGTCGCGAACTCTTTGGTGGCGCGCGCACCGAACGCCTCGGTTACATTCGCCAAGCTGTGTGCGGGGTCGGCCATCAGATCGAGCCTGGTGCCGTCCTGCCAGAAATGTCGTGCCAACAGCGGTTCGCGCTCCAGCACCACGTGATCCTCCAGCCGCGCACCTACATCAGCAAAGAGCGCGTCGAACACCGGCTTCATGGTGAGGACGGTGGGGCCCGCATCCACGGGCCCCGCGTCGGAGGGAAGGGTCCGCATCTTGCCGCCAGGCGTGGTGTGACGCTCCAATACGGTGACGCGGGCACCTGCGTGAACCAGCCGGAGCGCTGCCGCCAGCCCCCCGATTCCCGCGCCGATTATTGCGATATGTGGTGATTTTTCAGGAATAGGATGCTCCAAGCGGATGTTGACATTTGATCTGAATGTGTCCAGTTTAGTTTACAGTTGCTATGTCAGCAACAGTTTACATTGCCGCACGGCTTGCCGGAGAACTGAACCATGTCATTTGCCCAAAGAATAGATATTGCGATCATGAAGGCCATCCGTGAGGGGCAAACCGCACCCAGTCCGGCCAAACTGGCCGAGGCGCTGCATTACGCGGTAACACCGGGTGGCGCGCGGATCCGCCCTACGATCCTTATGAGCGTAGCGGCCGCCTGCGGCGATGCGTACCCCAAGCTGGCGGATGCGGCCGCAACAGCGCTGGAGCTGATGCACTGCGCTTCTTTGGTGCATGACGATCTCCCTTGTTTTGATGATGCGGACACCCGCCGGGGCAAGCCGTCGGTGCACAAGGTATACGGTGAAGCGCTGGCCGTTCTGGTGGGCGACAGCCTGATCATCATGGCCTTCGAGGTACTGGCACGTGCCGCCGCCGAGGAGCCCGTACGTGCCATCGCGATGATGCGCGTGCTCGCCACCCGCTCGGGCATGCCGAACGGCATTTGCGCGGGCCAGGGGTGGGAGGCGGAATCGCAGATTGATCTGAGCGCCTATCACGCCGCCAAGACCGGCGCGCTCTTTATGGCTGCCACTCAGATGGGTGCAATTGCCGGTGGGCATGATGGCGCCCACTGGGAAGAGCTGGGCGCGCGAATCGGTGAGGCGTTTCAGGTCGCCGACGATCTGCGCGATGCGCTTTATGATCAAGAAACGCTAGGCAAGCCGGTGGGGCAGGACGATCTGCACGGTCGGCCCAATGCGGTGAACGAGCTGGGCGTTGAGGGCGCAATTACCCGGATGCGCAATATTCTAGGCGGGGCGATCGCCTCGATCCCGAAATGCCCAGGAGAGGCAATGCTGGCCAAAATGGTCACCGCACAGGCCGAAGCACTGACCCCGATCAAATGGCGCGCAGCGCAAGCCGCGAAGATCGCGGGCGAGTGACGTTTTCAACCGATACCTCGATGATCGCCAATGCCCCTAAGGGCGGGCGGCTCAACCGGCTGATGGCGGCGCGCGGCTTCCAGAAATGGGCCGCGAAATTCCCGCTGACTCGGCGGATCGTGCGCCGCGAAGGCGAGGCAATGTTCGATCTGCTGGCGGGATTTTGTCATAGCCAGGTGCTCTCGGCACTCGTCCAGCTGGAAATCCCGAAAACCCTGATGCAAGGCCCGATGGATGCCGAAGCGCTGGCATTGCGCGCGCGGATGCCGCTGGAGCGGATGCAGATTTTGCTGCGCGCGGGTGTGGCGCTGGGAGTGCTGAAATCCAAGCGGGCAGGGCGCTTTGGCCTCAGCCGTACGGGGGCCGCGCTTGTCGGTGTGCCGGGGCTCAGCCAGATGATCGCGCATCACGATGTGCTCTACCGCGATCTGTCCGATCCGGTCGCGTTCTTTCGAGGCGAGACGCAGACGGAGCTGGCAGGCTTCTGGCCTTACGTTTTTGGTGGCGAGATGGCACCGGAGGCTGCCGCGACCTATTCCGATCTGATGGCGCAAAGCCAACTGCTCGTCGCTGACGATACACTGGCGGCGGTGAATTTTTCCGGCATCCGCGTTCTGATGGACATCGGCGGCGGTTCCGGCGCCTTCCTGACGGCTGTGGGTGGCGCCTACAGTGAGCTTGATCTGATGCTGTTCGATCTGCCCGAAGTCGCCTCCTCCGCCGCGCAGAGATTCGCGGGCGCGGGGTTGAGCGGGCGTAGCAGAATCACTGCTGGATCATTCCGCACCGGGCCGCTGCCCGAGGGTGCCGATGCAATCAGCCTGATCCGTGTTCTGTATGATCACAGCGATGCAACGGTGACGGATCTGTTGGCGAAATGCCACGCAGCACTTCCCTCCGGTGGGCGCCTCATCATCTCCGAGCCGATGACGGGCGGGACCCATCCCACGCGCGCGGGCGATGCCTATTTCGCGCTCTACACGCTGGCGATGCGCACCGGGCGCACGCGCTCGGCCTACGAGATCGCAGCCCTGTGCCATGCGGCGGGTTTTGATGCGGTGAAAACACCCCGCGCGCGGCGCCCGTTTGTCACGTCCTGCATCGAGGCGCGTAAGCCCTAGGCATCTTTCATTTCAAAAAGTGTCTAATCTAGTTGACACTTTAATCTGTCTAGTTAGTATTACAGATAGAGCAAATGGCCAAAGCGAGTCTCTCAGAAGAGGGGTGGCGGGCCAGTTACAAGTCGGGAGGCTGAAGTGCACACAACCGCTGTTATCTTGAAAGAGCCCAGAACCATCGGGCTCGATGTGTTGGACGTCACTTCGCCCACTCAGGACGATATTGTTGTGCAAGTCAGTCATTCGGGCATCTCTACCGGCACGGAAAAGCTGTTCTGGTCGGGTGAAATGCCTCCCTTCCCTGGGATGGGCTATCCTTTAGTGCCGGGCTACGAGGCCGCTGGTGAAGTGGTCGAAGCGGGCAGCAACACACATTTCAAAGTAGGTGACCGGGTATTCGTGCCGGGGGCCAACTGTTTTGACGGCGCGTTCGGGCTGTTCGGTGGCGCATCAAGCCTGCTGGTCAGTAATGCGGAGCGCGCAACGAAGATAGATGCGGGTCTCGGGCCAGAGGGCGCGTTGCTTGCTCTTGCCGCGACGGCGCGTCACGCAATGGCCGGACCTAACAAGGCCGTGCCCGACCTCATCGTAGGGCATGGCGTTCTGGGTCGCCTTCTGGCGCGCCTTACTATTGCTGCGGGTGCGCCTGCCCCGACCGTTTGGGAGACCAATTCCTCGCGTCACGCCGGTGCGGTTGGCTATGACGTGGTGCATCCGGATGATGACCCGCGCAAAGATTACATGTCCGTCTACGATGCTTCCGGCAGCGACGGCATTCTGGGGCAGCTGTTCGGGCGTATCGCCCGCGGCGGCGAGATTGTTCTGGCGGGCTTCTACCCCACTGCGATCAGTTTTGCCTTCCCACCCGCGTTCATGAAGGAGGCGCGCTTCCGGATTGCCGCCGAATGGACACGCGACGATCTGACCGCCACGCGGGCACTGGTCGAATCCGGTGCGCTCAGCCTGGGCGGCCTCATCACACACACATCACCGGCAGATGCTGCGGCGGACGCATACGAAACAGCGTTCAGCGATGCCTCCTGCCTCAAAATGATACTCGACTGGAAAGGTCACGCATGACACTTGATATCCCGAACCTCAAAGATGGCGGCACCATTTCCGATTTCGACCAGCGCTTGCGCGACGAGGCAAACGAAGATTTCGCGGACATCGTACACGACGAGCCGACGTCCAAGACCCAGATCATCGCGATCTACGGCAAAGGCGGAATTGGTAAATCATTCACCCTTGCGAACCTGAGCCACATGATGGCCGAGCAGGGCAAGCGCGTGCTTCTGATCGGGTGTGACCCGAAATCCGACACGACCTCACTTTTGTTCGGCGGCAAAGCATGTCCGACCATTATCGAAACATCGACCCGCAAGAAGCTGGCCGGTGAAGAAGTGAAGATCGGCGACGTGTGCTTCAAGCGCGGCGGTGTTTTCGCGATGGAGCTCGGCGGACCCGAGGTCGGTCGCGGTTGCGGCGGGCGCGGAATTATTCACGGCTTCGAGCTGTTGGAAAAGCTGGGCTTCCACGATTGGGATTTTGATTACGTTCTGCTCGATTTCCTCGGCGACGTGGTCTGCGGCGGCTTTGGTCTGCCCATCGCGCGGGACATGGCACAGAAAGTTATTCTGGTGGCCTCCAACGATCTGCAATCGCTTTATGTGGCCAACAACGTCTGTTCGGCGGTCGAATATTTCCGCAAGCTGGGCGGCAACGTCGGTGTGGCGGGCCTCGTGATCAACAAGGATGACGGCTCGGGCGAAGCGGCGGCTTTTGCCAAAGCGGTGAAGATCCCAGTGCTTGCGTCCATCCCGCAAGATGACGACCTGCGCAAGAAATCCGCGAACTACCAGATTGTCGGCACATTCGAGAGCCAGTGGGGGCCGCTGTTTGCCGCCCTTGGCGACGAAGTTGCTGTGGCGCCTCCGGTCCGTCCGACGCCGCTTGATCAAGACGGTCTGCTTGATCTGTTCGATGCCTCGCAGACGGGCGGCGATTTCGTGCTGGAGCCTGCGACCGATATGGACATGCGCGGCAAGAATGCAGCCCCCGCCGAAAGCCTCGAGGTGATCTATGACACTGTATAAAGAAAGCATTTTCCGCGAGCTTGAGAAAGTTCTGGCCGATGCCGCGCCAGAGCAGATCGAGCGTCTGCTGAGCGATATCGCGCAAGGCAAGTTCACCGAGACCGCGCAGACACGTGCGGGCCTGAACGACAACCACTGCAACGTGACCGATATCAACGCTCTGGGTAACCAAAGACGTATCGGCGCAAGTGGTGTGCGCCACCGCGGCCTGCGCGAGCAGGGTACACCGCTGTCGCAGACAGCCCGCGATATACGCCGGGTGGGGTATTCCTCATGAGCAGCGAGACAAAATATGATGCCGTCGACATGGTCGATGTTGAAACCGGTATCGAGATCGAGGGGCGTGACGTTCCGCTGACCCAGGACGGTCTGGGCTGTCACTCCGGTGGCGAGATGGCGAAAGCCGCGCGTCTGGCCGGTAACTCCGAGATGCTGGACAAGTTTGCCGCCGATTATCCCAAGGGCCCGCACGACCAGCCGCAAAGCATGTGTCCTGCGTTTGGCTCCCTGCGCGTCGGACTGCGGATGAAGCGTGTTGCCACAATCCTTTCAGGCTCTGCCTGCTGCGTGTATGGCCTGACTTTCGTGAGCCATTTCTACGGCGCGCGCCGCTCTGTCGGATATGTGCCGTTCAACTCGGAATCGCTGGTCACCGGCAAGCTCTTCGAAGACATCCGCGAAGCTGTGCATGATGTGGCCGACCCCGACAAGAATGACGCGATCATCGTGACGAACCTGTGTGTGCCGACCGCTTCCGGTGTGCCGCTGCGTCTCTTGCCACGCGAGATCAACGGCGTTCGCATCATCGGTATCGATGTGCCTGGTTTTGGCATCCCGACCCATGCGGAGGCCAAAGACGTGCTCGCCGGTGCGATGCTGAAATATGCTCGCGAAGAGATCAAGGCAGGCCCCGTGCCGATGCCAGCGTCGGGTAAATCCGACCGTCCGACCGTGACACTGCTGGGTGAAATGTTCCCGGCCGATCCGATGATGATCGGGCAAATGCTCGCCCCTCTCGGTCTGGCTGTTGGTCCCGTGGTTCCCTGCCGCGAATGGCGCGAGCTTTACGGTGCGCTTGATTGCGGTGCCGTGGCTGCGATCCATCCGTTCTATACCTCTGCCGTACGCGAGTTTCAGGCGGCGGGCCGTCCGGTTCTGGGCTCCGCGCCCATTGGCCTTGACGGTACTGCCGATTGGCTCAAGGGCATTGGCGATATCTTTGGCCTGTCTGCTGAAAAGGTGGCCGAAGCGCAGAATATGTTCTTGCCCGCGATCAAGGGTGCCCTTGCAGCGACCCCGATCAACGGGACAATCACGCTGTCGGGCTATGAGGGCTCCGAGCTTTTGGTTGCACGTCTTCTGATCGAGAGTGGGGCGAATGTTCCTTATGTGGGCACTGCCTGCGCCAAGTCTGAATGGTCGGCTGCGGATGCGGCATGGCTGGAAGCCAAGGGCGTGAAGGTAAAATTCCGTGCCTCGCTGGAAGATGATTGCGGCGCGATGGAAGCGATCCAGCCGGATCTGGCCATTGGCACAACGCCCGTCGTCCAGAAGGGCAAAGAGATGGGTATCCCGTCTTTGTACTTCACCAACCTGATTTCCGCCCGCCCCCTCATGGGTGTGGCTGGCGCGGGCTCTTTGCAGGAAGTCGTCAATGCGGCGATGGGCAACAAGGAGCGCATGGGTAAGATGAAGGCGTTCTTCGAGGGTGTCGGTCATGGCGATACCGCCGGCGTCTGGGAAAAATCCCCCAACGTGAAGCCCGAGTTCCGGGCGCTGAATGCCAAGAAGCTCGAGCGTGCCGCAAAGGCCGCAAAAGCTGCGGAGATGATATAATGCTGGTTCAAGATCACGATAGGGCAGGCGGGTATTGGGGCGCGGTCTACGCATTTTGCGCCGTCAAGGGCTTGCAATGTGTGATCGACGGTCCCGTGGGCTGTGAGAATTTGCCCGTGACATCCGTGTTGCACTACACCGACGCGCTGCCCCCGCACGAGTTGCCGATTGTGGTGACGGGTTTGGGCGAAGGCGAAATGGGTTCTGGCACCGAAGAAGCGATGAAGCGGGCTTGGGGCACACTTGACCCAGCACTTCCAGCTGTTGTTGTCACCGGATCCATCGCCGAGATGATCGGCGGCGGTGTGACGCCTGCGGGCACGAACATCCAACGCTTTCTGCCGCGTACGATTGACGAGGACCAATGGGAATCTGCAGACCGCGCGATGACCTGGATCTTTACCGAATTTGGCATGACCAAAGGCCGCATGCCCAAGGAAGTGAAGCGCGAGGAGGGTGCCGCACCGCGCGTCAACATCCTCGGGCCGATGTATGGCACGTTCAACATGCCATCGGACCTCGCCGAAATCCGGCGCCTGATCGAAGGTATCGGCGCTGAGATTAATATGGTGATGCCGCTGGGTGCCCATGTCGGAGAGATGCGCAATCTTGTGAATTCGGACGTCAACGTCACCATGTACCGCGAATTCGGTCGGGGCCTGTGTGAAGTGTTGGGTAAGCCCTATCTGCAAGCGCCGATGGGAATTGAGTCCACCACGAAATTCCTGCGCAAGCTGGGCGAGATGCTGGATCTGGATCCAGAGCCGTTCATCGAGCAGGAGAAGCACTCGACCATCAAACCGGTCTGGGATTTGTGGCGCTCTGTCACTCAGGATTTCTTTGCGACTGCGTCCTTCGGGATTGTCGCCAACGAGACCTATGCCCGCGGTGTGCGTGCTTTCCTCGAGGATGATCTGGGTCTGCCCTGCGCCTTTGCAGTTGCGCGGACGCGCGGCAAGAAAACCAACAACGACGAAGTGCGGCACATGATCCACACCAAGCGGCCGTTGATCCTGATGGGGAGCATCAACGAAAAGATGTACCTCGCCGAGATGAAGTCGGGCTTTGGTCCGTCTCCCACATTTATACCCGCCAGCTTTCCGGGCGCCGCGATCCGCCGCGCCACGGGAACGCCCTTCATGGGCTACGCGGGTGCTACATATATGTTGCAAGAGGTCTGTAATGGCCTGTTCGATGCGCTGTTCCACATCCTGCCGCTCGGCAGCGAGATGGACCAGACGGATGCAACACTCACTCCTTTGCGTCGTGACTTCCCCTGGGATGCCGATGCACAAGCCCGCCTCGATGAAATCGTGGCAACACATCCGATCTTGACCCGCATCTCTGCGGCCAAAACCCTGCGCGACGAAGCTGAAAAGCGCGCGCTGGACAGCGGCGCCGAGCGGGTGGTTCTGGAAACGGTGAATGGTCTTCAACCCAGTTCGGGAGGAACGAAATGACTGATTTTACCAATGATACAAGCATGCCGCGCAAGCGCCATATGACCGCCAGCCAGCGGGAATATTACGCCTATTTCGCGATCATTTTTGTCGCCACCCTGCCATTGGCGGTCCTGACCTGGACTCTGACAGCAGTACGGCAACTTGCCCTGCCATCGCGCGGGCCCGTGAAAGCTGCGTGGAGCCAAGCGCAGATCATCACACCCCGGATCTTCTCCGCGTAAGCGGTCGATCCGGCATGAGTTTTTGCTTCTGAGGGACCAGGGCATATGAGAATTCGCCATTCCTGCGGGAATTGGGGAATTGAAGCAGGAGGTTAGCTCCTGTTGAGACCCGGCCGCGGGGGATGCGCGGCGCCCGACCTATTTTTTCTAGGAGAAAAAACATGGCTGATAAAAACGACCTGTCCTTCACGGGTTTGACAGACGAGCAAGCTCAAGAGCTTCACTCCGTCTACATGAGCGGCTTCATGATCTTCACGATCGTGGCCAGCGTCGCTCACTTGCTGACTTACTTCAAACTGCCTTGGTTCGCCTGGTAATTGAGAGGAATATACTAACATGGCACAGTTTTACAAAATCTGGCTGATCTTCGACCCCCGTCGCGTTTTCGTGGCGCAGGGCGTGTTCCTCTTTTTGCTCGCAGCGATGATTCACCTCGTCCTGCTCAGCAACCCAGAGACCAACTGGTTTAACCGCGCGTTTGGTGCGGCAGAAGCCGGCGAATAAGCTCAGTTGCACGAACACGCTGTGGGCGACGCGGGTACGCCCCCGCCGCCCACGGCAAACCATACAATTTCAACGCGCAGGACTACCCGATAGCCTTGGGTAGAGGGCGCTAAAGGAGACAGAAGATGGCAATGCTCAGCTTCGAAAGAAAATACCGCGTCCGAGGTGGGACGCTGGTGGGCGGAGATCTGTTCGACTTCTGGGTAGGCCCATTTTATGTCGGCTTTTTTGGCGTCACGACATTTTTCTTCGCCGCCCTTGGGACGATCTTGATATTTTATGGCGCATCGCTCGGCGATACGTGGAACCCGTGGCTCATCTCGATCGAGCCGCCGGATCTTGAGATTGGCCTTGGTGTCGCACCACTGGCCGAAGGTGGCTTGTGGCAGGTGATTACGATCTGCGCGACCTTCGCCTTCATCAGTTGGATGATGCGCGAAGTCGAGATTTGCCGCAAACTCGGCATGGGCTATCACGTGCCCTTCGCGTTTGGTGTGGCAATCCTTGCCTACGTCACGCTGGTGATCATTCGCCCGCTTCTGATGGGCGCCTGGGGTCACGGCTTTCCCTACGGGATCTTTAGCCACCTAGATTGGGTGAATAACGTGGGCTACGCCTACGGCAACTTCCACTATAACCCGGCGCATATGATCGCGATTACGTTCTTCTTTACGACGTGTCTCGCACTTGCGCTTCATGGCTCGCTGGTGCTCTCCGCGGTCAACCCCGGCAAGGGCAAGACCATCGGTACACCGGATCACGAGGATACCTACTTCCGCGATCTGATCGGCTATTCGATCGGGCCCTTGGGTATTCACCGTCTGGGTCTGTTGCTGGCGCTGAACGCCGGTTTGTGGAGCGCCATCTGTATCGTCATCTCCGGCACCATCTGGTTCGACCAGTGGAGCGCTTGGTGGGACTGGTATGCTTTGTTGCCCTGGTGGGCGGATCTTTAAGGAGGACATGAGAAATGGCTGAATATCAAAACATCTTCACCCAGGTTCAGGTCCAAGGACCGGCCGAGATGGGAGTGGACCCCGCCGGGGCCCTCGCCCGGGAACGAACAAACGGTGCCAGCTTCAGCAAGCTCGCAGGCATCTTCGGCAACGCCCAGCTTGGCCCGATCTATTTGGGCACGTTCGGACTGATCTCTCTGGTGACCGGCTTTGCCTGGTTCTTCATGGTGGGTCTGTCATTCTGGGATCAGGTCGACTATAGCCCCGCGCTTTTCATGCGCGAGCTGTTCTGGCTGGCTCTCGAGCCGCCATCGGCTGAATATGGCCTAAGCATCCCGCCGATGGCCGAAGGGGGATACTTCCTTCTTGCCTCGTTCTTCCTCCTGATCTCCGTAATCTGCTGGTGGATCCGCACCTACCTGCGGGCCGAAGAGCTCGGTATGGGCAAGCACGTCAGCTGGGCTTTCGCCTCCGCGATCTGGCTGTTCCTCGTCCTGGGTCTGTTCCGTCCGCTTCTGATGGGATCGTGGTCCGAAATGGTCCCCTACGGTATATTCCCGCACCTCGATTGGACGAACCTGTTCTCGCTGACCTACGGCAACCTCTTCTACAACCCGTTCCATGCCCTCAGCATCGTGTTCCTCTACGGATCCGCCCTGTTGTTCGCCATGCACGGTGCCACGATCCTCGCAGTGAGCCGTTACGGCGGCGAGCGTGAGATCGAACAGATCGTGGACCGCGGGACTGCCTCGGAACGTGCCGCTCTCTTCTGGCGCTGGACCATGGGCTTTAACGCGACGATGGAAGGGATTCACCGCTGGGCCTGGTGGTTTGCGGTTCTCACGACCCTCACGGGTGGTATCGGGATCCTGCTGACCGGCACAGTCGTCGACAACTGGTTCATCTGGGCGCAAGACCACGGCTATGCGCCGCTCAACTAAGGAGACAAGAAGATGAGTGACAATCACGATTATCTCGGAACGTCCGACAACACCTTCCGCCTGCGCGCCGACGTTCTTGCGCTGATGCTGAAGGGAGCAGGCTACGCCGCAGTATTCTGCATCGTCGTCGGTGTCTTTCTGGCGGTGACGATCTGGATCGGTGGACTCCTGCCTGCCGAATCCAAGGAAGCGCCGGATCCATCGCTGGGCTACATGTTCACGGTGGAGCAGACCGCACAGGTTTGATTTTGGTGCCAGGCGCTTTTGCCGCGCCTGGAAACCATACGCGATCGGATAGTTCTGTCCCTAGGACTATCTGGTACTGTCAGGGGCCTCGACCCCCTGACGCCTCCTGTTGGCTACGGGAGACAGAGGGTGAACCGCCACGTGCGCACGTCACCCTCTGTTCCCGGGCCAACAGGCACCACTCCCAAAAGACCAAGAGCCCTCCGCCCCGAGAAGGAGACCGCCATGCGCCGTCCCACTGAGCCCTCAACTACCCCCCAACTTGACCGCATCGCCGCTCCGTCGGATATGAAAGCGCTCACGGATGCAGAGCTTTCGGTGCTCGCGGACGAGGTTCGCGCGGAAGTGATCGCTTCGGTTGCGACCACAGGTGGGCATCTGGGATCGAGCCTTGGCGTGGTCGAGCTGACCGTGGCGCTCCATGCAGTGTTCGACACACCCCGCGACAAACTGATCTGGGACGTAGGCCACCAGTGCTATCCGCACAAAGTGCTCACCGGTCGACGCGACAGGATGCACACATTGCGTCAGGAGGGCGGGCTTTCGGGCTTCACCAAACGCTCTGAGAGCGAATTCGACCCCTTCGGTGCGGCGCATTCCTCCACCTCCATTTCCGCCGCTCTGGGATTCACCATTGCGCGCGACATGGGCGAGGCGACAGGCGACGCGATCGCTGTGATCGGTGACGGCTCGATTTCGGCCGGAATGGCCTACGAAGCGATGAACAACGCAGGCGCCCTGGGCCGCCGCATGTTCGTGATCCTGAATGACAATGAGATGAGCATAGCGCCGCCCGTTGGGGCGATGTCGCGCTATATGTCGGGGCTCTATAACGGGCCCATCGCCAGCTTGAAGGATATGGCAGGCGGGATCGAGGCGGCACTGCCCGGCCCGTTGCGCGCCCATGCGCGGCGTGCGCGGCAACTGGTTACAGGTGCTACGGCAGAGCAAAGCACGCTGTTCGAAAACCTCGGGTTTGAATACATCGGCCCGATCAACGGCCACGATATGGACCAGTTACTGAGTGTTCTGCGCGCGGCACGGACACGGGCGACAAAGCCTGTGCTGATTCACGTCTGCACGGTCAAGGGCAAGGGATACGCGCCGGCCGAGGCCGCCAGCGACAGCTATCATGGGGTGGGTAAGTTTGATCCCGCCACAGGCATACAGGCGAAATCGAAGCCTAACGCACCCTCCTACACGCAGATATTCGGCGAGGCGCTTACCGATGAAGCGCGCCGTGATCCCAAGATCGTGGCGATCACTGCGGCGATGCCCGGCGGCACCGGCCTTGATATCTTTGCAAAGACGCACCCCAAGCGCATGTTCGACGTGGGCATTGCGGAGCAGCACGGCGTGACCTTCGCTGCAGGTGTCGCGGCGGGTGGCCTGAAGCCCTTCGTGGCGATCTATTCGAGCTTCCTGCAACGCGGGTACGATCAGATCGTGCACGATGTGGCGCTACAGAACCTGCCCGTGCGCTTTGCGATTGACCGTGCCGGGCTGGTGGGGGCCGATGGTGCAACCCATGCGGGCGCTTTTGATATCGGCTATCTCGCGGCGCTTCCAAACATGGTCGTCATGGCCGCCTCAGACGAGGCCGAGCTGGTGCATATGGTCGCCACGGCCGCGGCCTATGATGATGGCCCCATCGCTTTCCGTTATCCGCGCGGCGAAGGGGAGGGCGTGGTTCTGCCCGAGCGGGGCGTACCGCTGGAAATTGGCAAGGGTGTCGTGGTGCGCCAAGGCTTTGATGTGGCGATCCTGTCGTTTGGTGCACATCTGGGCGAGAGCCAGCGCGCCGCTGATCTGATCGAGGCGCAGGGCCTTACGGTCACGGTTGCCGATGCGCGTTTCGCCAAGCCGCTCGATAAGGCGCTCATCAACCAGCTTGCGCGCAAGCACCGTGTGCTGATCACGGTGGAGCAGGGCGCGCAGGGCGGCTTTGGCGCGATGGTACTGCATCATCTGGCAAATGAGGGCTGGCTCGAGAAATCACTAGCGGTTCGCACAGTCACGCTGCCGGATCGGTTCATTGATCAGGCGTCCCCCGATGCGATGTATGCCGATGCGGGAGTGACGGCGGGCGACATCGCGGCAATGGCCTTGCAAGCCGCCCAATTGCAGCAGGTCAAAGTTACAGATCACTGAGATTTACGCAAACAAAAAGCCCCCGCAGCGGATCATCGCGGCGGGGGCTTTTCTGTGTCTGACTGACCTTAAGCGTGCGCGCCGAAGATCAGTGCGCTGTGCTGCGCCATGTAGATCCTGAGCCAGGGTGTGAAGATCTCGGGTGTCTCGGCGATCTCGGCCCGTAGGTCGTGGAGCGTGACCCAGCGGCCGTCCATGACTTCGTCGGGGTTGAGCGCAAGCGGCAGATCGCGCGATGCTTCTACGACAAAAACCTCTACCAGTTCATGCTCGATCAGTCCGCCGCCCACATCGGCGCGGTATTCGACCTGACCGCGGTGCGTGGCCTGCACGCCGGTAATGCCCAGCTCTTCCTCCAGTCGTCGCGTCACACAGGCCGCGTCCTGCTCGTCCCATTCGGGATGGGTACAGCAGGTGTTGGCCCAGAGGCCCGGCGTATGGTATTTGCCAAGCGCACGGCGCTGGATCAGCATCGCATCGCCGGCCATCACGAAAACCGAAACCGCCTTGTGACGCAGCCCACGCAGATGCGCGTCGAGCTTTTCAACAGGCGTGAGGGTGCCGTCGACCCAAGCGGGGATCATGATATCGGTCATCGTCTCTCCGTTGCGCATGGCTTCAGACTTTTGTCTGTATTCTACACGTCAAGTCCGTGTCTCAGACACGAGTCCCGTCAAGTGTGCGAGGTTCTTAATGCCAATCTTGAGGTGTGCCAAGGGCCGCGCTGCGACCAGCTTTTTGTTCATATAAGCCTCAAACGTCAGCTTTTGAACATCGACGTCGTGGCACAGGGACACGAAACGCTCGCGGCGCATGTCGGACTGGTAATAGGCGTTTTGCATCGCGCCAAGTACGCGGAAAACCTGGCCGTGCTCGCCCATGAACATCTTGCGCGACAACTTGAGATCGGAGGGCATGCCGGTGCGCAAGCGCCGCGCTGTTGCAAGGGCGGCAGAGGTGCCGCAGGCCATGGCGTAATAGATGCCTTCACCGGACGATGGGGCGACGACACCCGCGGCATCGCCGGCGAGCAGGACGTCATTGCCATTGTCCCAGCGGTCTAGCGGTTTGAGCGGGATCGGGGCGCCTTCGCGGCGGATCGTTTTGCAGTCCGTCAGCCCCGCAGTGGCGCGCAGATCGGCAGTGGCTTTCTTGAGGTCCACGCCCTCGACACAGGTGCCCATGCCAACACTGGCGGATTTGCCGTGCGGGAAAATCCAGCCGTAGAAATCCGGGCTGATCTTACCGTCATAGATCACGTCACAGCGGACAGGATTGTAATGCTCGGACGCCTGTTCGGGTGCCTCTATGATCTCGTGATAGGCGATCACGTAGGGAATCTTGTCGCCGCCTGGCACTTCGGCCTTGGCGATATTGGAGCGCGCACCATCTGCGCCAATCACCATCCGGCAGGTCATCGCGCGGGCCTCGCCGCTTTCCTTGTGGCGGTAGTGCACATGGGTGCCTTCCGCATCGCGGGTGATTTTCGTGTAGGTGCCGATCACGCGCAGCGCTCCGGCGGTCGCGGCGCGGACGCGCAGGAACTCGTCAAAATGCTCCCGGTCGACCATGCCGACATATCCGTTCTCGATTGGTATATCGACGTGGCGCTGGGTGGGAGAGATCATACGCGCGGTGCGGATTTTGGCGACGATCTGGCTGTCGGGAATGTCGTAGTCCTCGATCATGCGGGGCGGTACGGCACCGCCGCAGGGCTTGATCCGGCCATCACGGTCCAAAAGCGCAACACTGTAGCCGCGCTTTGCCAGATCGGCGGCGGCGGTTGCGCCGCAAGGGCCACCGCCCACTACGACAACATCGAATTTCGGCTCTGACATACTCATATCAAGCATCGGTTATTCTCCAGGTACGAGCGCGGGGATCGCCTGCGCGGTGGTGCGGTCTAGAATGCGCAGGGCCATGAGAGCCGCCGCGACAAAAAGAAACGCTTCGAAAGTGAAGACAGCGCCGAACGCGGCGCCATCGGGCAATGTTGTACGTAAAATATCGACGGCGGCTGCCCCGGTGAGGCCCCCGAAGCCTGCGGCGATGGCTTGTGCCGCGCCCCAAAGGCCCATGCGCGTGCCTTCGCGCCGCGCGCGGCCCTCGGATGCCAGCGCCATCATCGAACCTATGGCGGCGACGGCGAACATGCCGTTGAAAAAGCCAAGCAACGTGACGAGCACGGTCAGTGGCGCGAAGGCTTCCCCCGCGCCGTTGAGTGCGATCAACCCAAGCAGTACGGCAGATCCGAGGCATCCGGATGTGACCCAGACGCGCAGGCTGCCGATTTTGAGGCCCGTCGCCATGATGCCAACAGTGAGCATCCCAAGAAACACCCCGCCGTTCTGAGCGCCGCTCAGCTGTGTCGACTGGCCGGGGGTGAAATTGAAGACGAGGCCGGCGTAGGGCTCGAGAATCAATTCCTGCATGAAGTACGCGTTCATCGACAGGAACACGAAGAGGGTGAAGTTGCGCGCGCGGGGCTCACCCCAGATTTCGCGCAGGCCCTCCATGAAGGGGGTGGGAGGCTCCTGCGCGGTCACGATCAGGCCGCATTCGATCCGGCCTGTCGCCAGCACGGTCAGCAGCATTGCGGCACTGACCACGACGGCAACCACGCCCATCAGACGCGCCGGGGTGTAGGGATCGAGAAAGCTGCCGGCTAGGCCTGCAGTGAGGGCAATGCCAAAAATCATCATCAGCCAGGTGATGGTAGCCGCCGCAGCGCGGCGGTGTGGCGCAGTGGTGGTGGCCAGCAGCGCCAGCAGCGATGTGCCCGACGCACCGACACCAAGGCCAATGGCAGCATAGGCGAACAACGACAGCCCTAGTGCCAGCGCATATGAGGCCGCGAATAGCGTGACCGCATAGGCTGCGAGCAATCCTCCGAGGGCCAATACAGCCATACCGCCGATGATCCACGCGGTTCGATTGCCACCTTTGTCTGAGATGAAACCCCATTTGGGCCGCGACAGCTGGATCCCGTAGTGAAGCCCCACCAGCGCGCCGGGTAGCACCGCAGGCAGCGCGAATTCCACAACCATCAAGCGGTTCAATGTCGAGGTGGTGAGTACCACGATCGCGCCAAGTGCCATTTGCACTAACCCAAGACGCATGATCTGGACCCATGTCAGGTGCATCTCAGAGGCTCCGCAAGGCAAAGGCGGCGATCATCATGCCACTGATATAAAAGAGGATACCCATGCCCTGAAACCAAGGAGTTTTCCCCTCGGGATCGCGCAAAAGGACGCGCATGGCGCCCAGTTGAACCGCGAGCATCGCCGCCACGCCGAGCGCGTGCAAAGGCTTGTCCCACGTCGCCAGCAGCGCCACGACGATGGTTTGCGGGATTGCCATGATGATGCAAGCCAACCGCGCTGCGCGGTCGGGGCCAAGGGTCACCGGCAGGGAGCGCAGCCCCATCTGTCGATCGCCCTCTATGGCTTTGAAATCGTTGAGCGTCATGATGCCGTGCGCGCCAAGTCCGTAGAGCACGGCGATCAGCAACACCTGCGGAGATGGCGTGCCTGCGGCCAGTACCGCAGCACCTGTCACCCAAGGCAGTGTCTCATAGGCCAGGCCACACAGGCCAGGCCCCCACCAACCCGAGCGTTTCGCGCGGACTGGTTCTGCCGAATAGGCCCAGGCTGCGGCGACACCGAGGATCGTTGCTCCAAAGCCCCAAGGCCCGAGCTGGTAGCCGACAAACAGGGAGAGGATCGTCATCGCAAGGGCGATCCAAAGGCCCCAGCGGCCCGGGATGCGACCCGAGGGGATCGGGCGGTCGGGCTCGTTGATGGCGTCCACGTGCCGGTCACACCAATCATTGGCGGCCTGAGACATGCCGCATACGATAGGACCTGCGAGAATCACCCCAAGAAGCACCATGCCCCATTGGCCCGAAGGCGAGACTCCGGAGGACACGGCACCGCACAAATACGCCCACATGGGCGGGAACCATGTTACTGGTTTGATGAGCTGCAACGCAGCAGCGGGCTCCGGCCAGCGGCGCAGGGTGGGGGAGGTGGCTATACTCATACTGTCAGAATAGTCTGACACTTAACCGTGTAGCAAGTGTAAACTTTGGTTGACACAAAGGATATGCACACCAAAACGTCGGCGCAATTCGGAGTATTGTCAAAGCTGTGTATTGGACTCCTGGCAAATCTGGGCATACATTCGTATTCAGACCTTTACGTGTGCCGCAGCAGGCCTACGTCTTAGAAGGCCATAACAGGAGGATACCCATGAAACTATTCGCAATGACAGCACTGGGCTTCGCGCTCATGAGCGCCCCCGTTTTCGCCGAAGGCCACGCCTCGGGCGATGCAGAAGCAGGGGAGGCCGTGTTCAACAAATGCAAAGCTTGCCACATGATTTCGGATGCCGACGGCAACGATATCGTCAAGGGTGGCAAGGTTGGCCCCAACCTTTATGGCGTCTTCAACCGCGTCGCGGGTTCAACCGACTTCCGCTACGGTGATTCCATCATCGAGGCCGGTGAAAAAGGTCTGGTTTGGAACGAAGAAGAATTCTTGAAATACGTCGCGGATCCGAAAGAATATCTGGCCGAATATAACGACGACAAGCGCGCACGCTCCAAAATGGCGTTCAAATTGCGCGATGAGGCGGATACGGCGAACGTCTGGGCCTATCTGGTCTCAGTCGGTCCCGAAGTCGAAGCAGAAGCCGACGCTCCTAAAGCAGACGGCTAATCGTCTTTAGTAGACTGAACTAAAAGTGGCGGCCCCTCACAGGGCCGCCACTTTTCTATTAAACCTTTGAAAAATATCGGGATCAGCTGACTTGAAAGCGCTTCACAGTCTGATCCCATGTCGCGCGGGCCTGGACAAGCGCATCATCCATACTGGTTGGAATGATATCGACTCCCATCGCCTTCACTTCGTCATAGGAGGATGCGAGAATCGCCCCACTCACCATGATGGAAGCCTCCGGCACACTGATTCGCAGTGCGACGATCAGACGCGCGAGTGGCGCGACTGCATGGGCTCCTGATGCCGACAACCCAATCAGCATCACGCCCGAAGACGCCGCATATTCCACCACGTCATCATGCTCAAGACCGCGCTTGAGGGCGATATCCCAGCCTTCCTTGCGGAACAGATCTGCGGCCATGGAAATGCCGAGCAGGTGATCCTCTCCGGGAACGGCCGTAAAAAACGCGCCGGGCTGAGTCGGGGCAGCGCCCATAGGGACGAAGGCCGGCTTCATCCCACGCATGACGGCATAAATATGCCCGGTGGCGACGGTAACATCGGCAAATCCGATTTTGTCCTCTTCCCACCATTCGCCCAACGTTTTCGCGGCTTCAGCAAGATAGGAGAGATATACCGTCTCGACGGATGCGCCCTGTTGCCTGATCCGCTCGATGAAGGCGATACCGGCATCTACGCCGGGCTCCATCAAGGCTTCCGCAAGCGCGTCGATCTTTGCGTCGCTGGGAAAGTCCACGGACCCGACCAGTGCCGCAGGATGATCGGACAATCGTCTGATCACTTCACGGGCAAGCGCTGCGAAGGCGTCGTCCGGCAACTTTTCTTTCAGCGTCCCGATTTCCGTAATGGCACGTATGTACAAACCATCTTGAAACATGGACTGACCAGTGTCGCGGTCTGTCATAGGATCCCCCCCTGTGCGGCGTGGCTAATGCAGCAAATTCGAGGATAGCTTGCATGCTGTAGTATGCAAGCTTTTCCCGTAGACCTGCGCTAAATTGCCCAAATCCCTAAAGAATTGTAATAATGATTATGTTATTTTTAGTCGTCGCCACCGGATTTGAGCAGGCCATATTTGCGCAGCTTCACGTAGAGCGATTGCCGCGACAGGCCCAACATCTCCGCCGCCGCGACACGGTTGTTAGAGGTCAGCTCAACCGCCGTCTCGATGCACATCTTCTCGACCACATCGGTAGTCTTGGCGACGATATCGCGCAATGACTGGCTCCCGATCAACTCGATCACCGATTGTATATCGACCTCGCCAAGCTGTTGGGTGTCGGTACGGGCATTGTCCGTGCGGCTTATATCGCGCAACACCAGCGCAAAAACCGGTTCTGCTCCGGTTTGCACATGGGTCGTCGAGACTTCAACAGCGCGCTCAGCGCCAAACTCGCCCGTAACGCGCGTGGTGTAGGAGCGCATCGTGCCGCTGCGGGCCGCGTTCTCCAGCATCACATTGAGATCAACGCTGCCGCGGCCCAGAAAGTCCACAATCGAGCGGCCCTTGAGCGCCTGCCCGTGGGTGACATCGGCAAGATTGAGGAACGCTTCATTCGCGCTGAGAATCACGCCGCCTGAATCGACGAACACGATCGCATCTACGCCGCGTTCGTAGAGACCGGTAAGATTGCTTTGAAGGCCATCAGATTTTAGCGCATGCGGCGTCGTGGGTGTGATTCGGCATAGCATCGCCTGATCTCCACCGCTGCGAAACAGCACCGGGCGCAATGAAACCATCCGCGCGGGCACCTTTGCCCGGAGCGTCATCTGGGTGGTGGCACTCTCGTTCGCGAGCCCGATCAATCGGTCCAGAAGTACGTCCTTACCCTTGCCTTCCAACACATGGTCGAGCGTCGCACCGACCAGATCGCCGCCCTGCTTGCCCAACAGGACACGGGCGGCGGGGTTGCAATCCTTCACGACACCGCTGGGCAGGGACACGAAAATCATCGCGTCCTCTATAGAGGCCATCAGCACGCGAAACTGCATTTCATGCTCGCGCCGCGCCTCATAATCCTTCTCGAGTGTCAGCTGGGCCGCAACAAGCTGCTGATGCATCTCGGCGATTGAGCGCAAGTCGCGTCCCATCAACATGATCTTGCCGCTGTCCCCAATAGTGTGGAAGCTGTAGCGCACGGGAAACGAGCGCATACCACCTTCAGCGCGGTGGTTAAGTTCGACGGCGCGGGCCTGATGAGCATCCTTGCGATACTCACTCACACGGATGTCGAACTTGGCAGCGCTCTCTTCCGTCAGTGTATCGCGGAACTTAAGTCCCTCAAACCGGGCGACCGCATCCCTTGGACGGAAGGTCGGATTGGTAAACACGCCCTGCACGTTACCATCCGATGTCAGAATCATACCGAGGTCGGCGACCCGAGAGATAATGTCCGTAAAAGTTTCCGGTGTGATAAATGGAATCAGACCGCTGGTCCAAGTGTCCGCCGACTGCTGCATTATCGCCCTACTCGTTGTGCACAAAAACTCAACGCAGTCTGCCAATCATTCGTTGCATGATCCGCACCAATAACCGCACACAAGTCACAGTCTCGCTCCAAAATGTTGCCACCAACCAGTATCGGCGCCCAAGGGTTTCCCTCGCGGACCTTTTTCACAACGGAGCGCAGGAAATCAAGCGGCTCCCAAAGTGAAGCTGACACCATCACACCCATTGTTGCGGGTGAGCTTACGAATCGTGCGATCTCGTCGAGATTGAGATCAGTGCCCAACCGCACATCATATCCCGCGCGGCGCATCTGACCGGCAAGGATACTCGCCCCCAGGGAATGCTGCACGCCTTGCGGCACGATAATACAGATTTCACCCATGGTGCCGAAAGGCGCACGTTCGGGCATACACCAGCTGGAGTCTAGCGTGCGCAGCATCGTGTGCAGATTGGCCATGCCCACGGTCACCTGGGTGAATTGCATGACGTCGTTCACCCATGCCTCCCCGAGCCGACGGGCAACAACGGGGATATAAAAGTCAGCGATATCGGCATCACGTATACCCGCACGGCGCATCGCGCCCAGCAACTGAGTGATATTTTTCGGATTCGGCTGGGTCAGCGCCGCCTGCATTTCGTCAAGATATCGCACCAGCGCGCGCGGCGGCATGTCGGGATAGATTAGGCGCAACTCACTGGACAACATCGACAAAACCTGACGCGCAACACCCCCCACACATGGGACGGGTACTGCGGTGCAGTTTGTTGTCTCTTGTTGCATCGATCCTCCAAAGGGGCGTCGGCCGCGAAAAATTGAATGTTTCTAGTATGAACGGCCTTCATGGTCTACGCCCCCTATAACATTGTCAATTAATATTGACATGCAATTTATTGCACTTCTTTTTCTCTATATTTAACAGTGGCTAAGCTGAAGTGGTAAAATGACTGTCAATTTTAAAATGTGTAAATCAAAGTTGACACTTGTGAGATTCAGTGCCATTTTTCTAGGAAGGATTTAGCCAAAGGACGATTACATGGGACGCAGTCAGACCCAAAACACGCCGGCACAGCCACTCTATACCGCCGCCCAAAGGGCGCGCCGGGACAGCACTGTGTGGACGCTGGTACAGGGAATTCTGGCGCCCGTACAATTCGTGATCTTCCTGATCTCTCTGGTACTGGTTCTGCGCTATCTGGCCACGGGAGAGGGCTACGGCATCGCCACAGCATCCGTACTGGTCAAAACCGCTGCGCTCTACTTGATCATGGTCACGGGCGCCATCTGGGAGAAGGTAGTCTTCGGACAGTATCTTTTCGCGCCGGGCTTCTTTTGGGAAGACGTGTTCAGCTTTGGCGTCATCGCCCTCCATACCCTTTATCTCTATGGGCTTTTCGCCGGTACAATGTCGCCGGTCACTCTCATGACGATAGCCCTCGCGGCTTATGCTGCCTACGTCATCAACGCAGGTCAGTTCCTGTGGAAACTGCGCATTGCGCGCCTGCAATCGGAGCTTCCCGCATGAACGACCTGACCCCTCCTCCCCCCGCACTCGGCTGCCGCACCTCGCCAATTCTAAAGCAGCGCGGCCAGCGGGAAGTTTTCTGCGGACTGACCGGAATCATCTGGCTGCACCGCAAGATTCAGGATGCGTTCTTCCTTGTCGTGGGATCGCGCACCTGCGCGCATCTGCTGCAATCGGCAGCTGGTGTGATGATTTTCGCAGAGCCACGTTTCGGCACGGCGATTCTCGAAGAATCGGATCTTGCAGGACTGAACGATGCGCACAAAGAACTCGACCGCGAAGTCGCGCGCCTTCTGTCACGCCGCCCTGACATTCGCCAGCTCTTCCTCGTTGGCTCCTGCCCTTCCGAGGTCATCAAGTTGGATCTGAGCCGCGCTGCAGAGCGTCTCACAAAAGAATTCGCTCCCAAAGTTCGTGTGCTGGAATATTCCGGCTCCGGCATCGAGACGACGTTCACTCAAGGCGAGGACGCGTGCCTTGCCTCCATGGTTCCCGTGCTGCCGGCGTCGGACGCACGCGAATTACTCGTCGTCGGCGCGCTGCCCGATGTGGTCGAGGATCAGATGCTGGGCCTGCTGGACGCCATGGGCATCGGCCCCGTCCGCGTCCTACCCGCACGCAACATCGATGATGAAATGGGGATTGGCAGCAACACCGTGTTTGCGCTCACTCAGCCGTTCCTTAGCGATACCCATGCCGCACTGGAGCGCCGCGGCGCTCGTCATATTGCAGCGCCTTTCCCACTCGGCGAGGAAGGCACCACCGCCTGGCTCGCCGCCGTTGCCGAGGAATTTGGCGTGGACCGCGCACTGTTCGATCAGGTGACTGAAGCGCCCCGCCGCCGCGCCCGCCAAGCCGTGGCCGCCGCCGCCGAGACACTCACAGGCAAGACAGTCTTCTTCTTCCCCGACAGCCAGCTGGAAATACCCCTCGCCCGCTTTCTCGCGCGCGAGTGCGGCATGACCCCGCTCGAAGTCGGCTCGCCTTACATCCATGACGCACTCCACGGTCCGGATCTGGATTTGCTGCCTGAAGGACCGCAGATCTCCGAGGGGCAGGATGTGGATCTACAGCTCGAGCGCTGCCGCGAATTGCGCCCCGATCTGACAGTCTGCGGCCTAGGCCTCGCAAATCCTCTGGAGGCCGAGGGCCTTAGCACCAAATGGGCGATCGAGCTCGTCTTCACGCCGGTCCATTTCTATGAGCAGGCCGGTGATCTGGCCGCACTTTTTGCCCGCCCGCTGCGCCGCAAGGGCATCCTGAATCACGGTACCTCTGATCCTCTGTTCGCGGAGGCCCGCGCATGAAGCTCACGGTCTGGACATATGAAGGTCCGCCTCATGTGGGCGCGATGCGTGTGGCGACAGGCATGAAGGGTCTGCATTACGTGTTGCACGCTCCTCAGGGCGACACCTATGCCGACCTGTTGTTCACCATGATCGAGCGGCGCGATCACCGTCCGCCGGTCACCTACACCACATTCCAGGCCCGCGATCTGGGCTCCGATACTGCGGGTCTGTTCAAAAAGGCCTGCCAAGACGCATTTGACCGATTCCAGCCTGAGGCAATCATCGTCGGCGCCTCCTGTACCGCCGAGCTCATTCAGGATGATCCCGCCGGTCTGGCCGAGACGATGGGCCTGCCCATCCCGGTGATCCCGCTGGAACTGCCCAGCTACCAGCGCAAAGAAAACTTTGGCGCAGACGAGACATTCCTGCAGATCGTGCGCCATCTGGCGGAGCCGATGGAAAAGACCGCGCGCGTGTCGTGCAACATCATCGGCCCTACGGCCCTTGGCTTCCGGCACCGCGACGACGTGCAGGAAATCACCAACCTGCTCTATGAAATGGGGATTGAGGTCAATGTGACCGCGCCCATGGGGTCCACCCCCTCTGACATCGCCAAGATGGGTCAGGCGCATTTCAACGTGCTGCTCTACCCCGAGACGGGCGAGAGCGCCGCGCGCTATTGCGAGAAAACCTTTGGCCAGCCCTACACCAAGGTCGTGCCGATCGGCGTCGGCGCTACCAATGATTTCATCGCCGAAGTGCGCAAACTTTCCGGCAGCACCTCCACCATCGACATGCAGCAATCCCGCCAGCAATGGTGGAGCCGCTCGGTCGACAGCACGTATCTCACCGGCAAGCGGGTGTTCATCTTTGGCGACGGCACGCATGTCGCCGCCGCCGCGCGGTTTGCCCGTGACGAGATGGGGTTCGAAGTCGCCGGAATGGGCTGTTACAACCGCGAATACGCGCGGCCGATCCGGGCGCTGGCCAAGGAGTACGGGCTCGAGGCGCTGATCACCGACGATTATCTCGAAGTAGAAGCCGCTATCGAAGAGCTTCAGCCCGAAATGATCCTGGGCACCCAGATGGAGCGCCACATCGGCAAACGTCTGGGCATCCCCTGCGCCGTGATCTCCGCCCCCGTACACGTACAGGATTTTCCCGCCCGCTACTCCCCACAGATGGGTTTCGAAGGCGCGAATGTACTCTTCGATACGTGGGTTCACCCGCTGGTCATGGGGCTGGAAGAGCACCTCCTGCACATGTTCCGCGAAGATTTCGAGTTCAACGACGAAGCCGGGGCAAGCCACCACGGTGGGCACGCGCCCAAACCAATGACGACACCAACAGAAACCACCACAGAGCAGGCCGTCGAGGAACCTGTGACGACAGACGCATCGGGAAATGTGGTCTGGCTGGCTGACGCGGAAAAAGAGCTGAAGAAAATTCCGTTCTTTGTCCGCGGCAAAGCCCGCCGGAATACCGAGAACTATGCTGCCGAAAAGGGACTCGGCCAAATCTCAATCGACACCCTTTACGATGCAAAGGCACATTATGCGCGATGAAATGATCGAACGTACGTACAACTTTGTCATTATTACGTTGGACCGGCACGCTGCAGGACCTGCGGCGCGTGTGGCTCCAATGCTGGGAATGGACTTTCCCGGCCTGAACGTAAAAATACATGCTGCGGCGGAATGGGCCAAAGACCCTGCAACCCTTCAAGCGGCCATTGACGATATCGCCACAGCCGACATCATCGTGAGCTGCGTGATCTTCCTCGAAGATCAGGTCCGCGCCATCCTTCCCGCACTGAAAGCGCGTCGCGATCACTGCGATGCCATGATCAATGTCGTGTCGGATCAAGAGCTGACACAGCTGACGCGCATGGGCGATCTGGATATGTCCAAACCCGCCTCGGGTGCGATGGGCCTGCTGAAAAAGCTCAAGCCGTCCAAGACGTCCAACAAATCCGGCGCCAGCCAAATGAAGATGCTGCGCCGCATCCCAAAGATTCTCAAACTGATCCCCGGCAAAAGCCAGGATCTGCGCGCATGGTTTCTGGCCATGCAATACTGGCTGGGCGGCTCGGACGAAAACATCGAGAACATGATCCGCTTCATCATCGCGCGCTACACCCGCGTCGTGGAATGGCGCACGGTCAAAGCCGCCGATCCGGTGAATTACCCCGAGTGTGGCCTCTACCACCCCGATCTGACCACCGACATGCACATCACCACCGATCTGGCAGACCTGCCGATGAAAGGCACGGGACCTACCATTGGCCTGCTGATGCTGCGCAGCTATATTCTGGCCGCTGATACGGCCCATTACGATCACGTCATTCGCGCGTTCGAGGCCAAAGGCTGCCGCGTCATCGCGGGTTTTGCCGGTGGTCTCGATGGCCGCCCCGCGATGGAGGCCTACCACATGGGCCGCATCGACGCGCTGGTCTCGCTCACCGGGTTCTCCCTCGTCGGCGGGCCGGCCTACAACGACAGCGAAGCTGCGGTGTCGGTTCTGAAGGAACTCGATGTTCCCTACCTCAATGCGCAACCGTTGGAATTCCAGACATTGGGCCAGTGGGCCGCAGGCGGTCAGGGCCTCAGCCCCATCGAGACAACGATGCTGATCGCGCTGCCCGAGCTTGACGGGGCGACGAACCCTACCGTTTTTGCGGGCCGTCACGGTCCCGACGGCTGCGATGGTTGCCCCGGCGGCTGTCACAACCAAAGCGCCGTGAAAGCCATGGCGCCCTGCCCCGAGCGTATCGGTGCACTGGTCGACAAGGCACACCGCCTTGGCACCCTGCGCCGCCAGCAAAATGCGGACAAAACCGCCGCGATCGTTCTGTTCGGCTTCCCGCCGAATGCAGGTGCCGTCGGGACCGCTGCCTATCTGTCGGTGTTCGAGAGCCTGCACAACACGCTGCACGAAATGAAGCGCAGCGGCTATGATCTGACACCGCCCGCCACCGTGGACGAGCTGCGCGAGATCGTCCTAAAAGGCAACGCACAGGTCTACGGCCAGGAAGCAAACGTGGCGACCACCGTCACCGCGGACCAGCTGGTCAAGCGGACACCGTGGCTATCCGAGATCGAAGCCGCATGGGGCCCTGCCCCCGGCAAGATCCAGTCGAACGGACGCGAAGTGTTCATCCTCGGTGCACATTTCGGCAAGGTCTTTGTAGGCATCCAGCCCACATTTGGCTATGAGGGCGATCCGATGCGCCTGCTGTTCGAGGGCGGCTTTGCCCCAACCCATTCGTTCAACGCCTTCTACCAGTATATCAAGCATGATCTGAAAGCGGACGTGGTCCTGCATTTCGGCATGCACGGCGTGCTGGAATTCATGCCAGGCAAACAAAACGGCGTGGGCCTGAAGTGCTGGCCTGACCGGATGATGGGCAACCTGCCCAACGTCTACCTCTATGCTGCAAACAACCCCTCCGAGGCGACTCTGGCCAAGCGCCGTATCAACGCGACCATCGTGACCTACCTCACGCCGCCGCTGCAGAATGCGGGTCTGTACAAGGGTTTGACGGCGCTCAAGGAATCGCTGAACCAATGGCGCTCCAGCAAGCCTGGCAGCGATCAGACAGACCTGATCGAGCTGATCCGTGCACAGGCCGAAGCCGTCGATATGGGCAGCGACGATCTGGACACCATGTGGCTGACGCTTCTGGAGACAGAGGCGAGCCTGATCCCCGAGGGTCTGCACATTGTGGGCAATGTCGGCACGCCAGAGAACATCGAGACCACACTGGACCTGATGGAATTCGACAACGCCGCCGCCCGCAACGCCGCCAAAGCGCACCTGAGCCGCGACGCGGAACTGCCCGCGTTGATACGTGCCATGAACGGCCAGTACATCGCGCCCGTTGCCGGCGGTGACGTGATCCGCGCACCTGAAATCCTCCCAACGGGACGCAATATACATGCCTTCGACCCTTTCCGCATGCCCACCGCAGAAGCGATGATGAGCGGCAAGAAGCAGGCTGACGAGTTGCTGCGAACCCATGACTGCATGCCGCGGACCGTGGCGCTGGTCCTGTGGGGCAGCGACAACATCAAATCGAACGGCGGCCCGATTGCACAGGCGCTCAGCCTGATGGGGTGTACCCCGCGCTTTGACCAGAACGGCCGCCTGTGCGGTGCCGATCTTGTGCCACTTCCTCAATTAGGCCGGGCACGCGTCGATGTGATCATGACCCTGTCGGGCATCTTCCGCGATCTGCTGCCCTTGCAGACCAAACTGCTGGCCGATGCCGCCTACCAGTGTGCCATGGCCGATGAGCCCTACGAGTATAACCCGATCCGCGCCCATGCACTGGCGTTCATGGAAGCCAACAACTGCGACATGAAAACTGCGGCCCTGCGCGTCTTCTCCAATGCCGAAGGCGCCTACGGCTCCAACGTCAACCAGATGGTCGATAACTCCACCTATGAGGACGAGAGCGAATTGGGCGATGCGTACCAAGCCCGCAAAAGCTTTGCTTACGGCATGGACGGTGAGGCCAGCCAGCAGATGGACCTGCTGGAAGACACGCTCAAGCACGTCGATCTGGCTTATCAGAATCTCGAATCGGTCGAGCTGGGCGTCACATCGGTCGATCACTATTTCGACACGCTGGGCGGCATCGCAACTGCGGTAAAACGTGCGCAGGGCGGCAAGGAATTGCCCGTCTACATCGGCGACCAGACCACCGGCGGCACAAAAGTGCGCACGCTGCGTGATCAGGTTTCGCTTGAGACGCGCGCGCGCAATCTGAACCCGGCGTTCTACGAGCCGCTTCTGAAACACGGTCACGAGGGTGTGCGCATTCTCGAGGCCAACATCACGAATACCGTCGGCTGGTCTGCGACCACGGGCAAGGTCGATCCTTGGATCTACCAGCGCCTCTCCGAAACCTTCGTGCTCGATGACGTGATGCGCAAACGCCTCTCGGATCTTAATCCGCAGGCTTCCATGCGCATGGCCAATCGCCTGCTCGAAGCGTCAGACCGCAAATACTGGACACCCGACGACGCGACACTCGCCGCGCTGCAAAATGCTGCAGACGCAATTGAAGACCAACTCGAGGGCATTGCAGCCGAATGACCTCAACGATTTTGAACTTAGGGAGAACAACATGAGCCCACTTGATAAAGGTATTCCGCAGCTGCGGGGCCAGGATGGCGAAGGATCGGTTCAGGTCCAACTTGATAGCGCAGACAAGATTGAGGGCGCCAAGGTTTTTGCCGTCTACGGCAAGGGCGGGATTGGGAAATCGACCACGTCGTCAAACCTGTCGGCCGCTTTCTCGAAGATGGGCAAGCGCGTGCTGCAAATCGGGTGTGACCCCAAGCATGACAGCACGTTCACGCTGACCGGTCGTCTCATCCCGACGGTGATCGACATTCTCAAGGAGGTGGATTTCCACCCCGAAGAGCTGCGCGCCGAAGATTTCGTTTTCGAAGGCTACGGCGGCGTGAAATGCGTCGAGGCCGGTGGGCCGCCAGCCGGTACAGGCTGCGGCGGTTATGTCGTCGGCCAGACCGTAAAGCTGCTCAAGCAACATCACCTGCTCGAAGACACCGATGTGGTGATCTTCGACGTGCTGGGCGATGTGGTCTGCGGTGGCTTTGCGGCCCCGCTGCAACATGCGGACCGGGCGCTGATCGTCACTGCCAATGATTTCGACAGCATCTATGCGATGAACCGCATCATCGCCGCGGTCGAGGCAAAGTCGTCCAACTACAAGGTCCGCCTTGCCGGTTGCGTCGCCAACCGCTCCAAGGACACCAACGAGGTCGACCGCTATTGCGAGACTGTGGGTTTCAACCGTCTGGCACATCTGCCCGATCTCGATGCCATCCGTCGCTCGCGCCTGAAGAAAAAGACCCTGTTCGAGATGGACCTGGATGACGAGATCGCCGCCGTTCAGGCCGAGTACATCCGTCTGGCACAAACCCTTTGGGCAGGTACGGATCCACTGGCGCCCAAGTCGCTGCCCGACCGCGAAATCTTTGATCTGCTTGGATTCGATTGATGACCTACGAAGCCACCAGAAACCGCGTCGAGACATACTTCGACCGGACAGCGACCAAGACATGGGAGCGTCTGACATCGGATGCGCCCGTGTCGGGGATCCGCGCGACGGTACGCAAGGGGCGCGATGAAATGCGCGCAAACATCATCGCGGCGCTGCCGGATGATTTGCGCGGCGCGCGGATACTGGACGCGGGCTGTGGCACGGGCGCGCTGGCGTTCGAGTTGGCGGCGCGCGGCGCCGATGTGGTTGGTGTCGATATCTCTCCGCAACTGATCGGTATCGCGACCAAGCGCACGCCGGAAAAGCTGGATCACAAAATACAGTTTTCCTCCGGCGATATGCTCAATCCTGCGCTGGGACCGTTCGATCACGTCGTGGCGATGGACAGCATGATCTATTACACCGCCACTGACATCGCAGATATTCTGGCGGGCATCGCGCCGCGTCTTTCCGGCAAAATGGTGTTTACCGTTGCCCCCCGCACCCCGCTGCTCATGATGATGTGGCGCGCGGGCAAGCTCTTCCCGCGCGCCGATCGCTCTCCCACGATGGTGCCGCATACGCCTGCCGCGATTGCCGGCGCACTCGCGCGCGGGAAGCTTCGGGACCTGGGGCGCGTAACTTCGGGTTTCTACATCTCCAACGCATTGGAATACACGGCATGATGTTCCCGACCAAAAAGGGCCTCAAGGCACTGACACTACGCTCGCTGCCCTTCGCGGATGCGATCAGCGACGATCTGCCCCTGGGCCAGTTGCTGCGCCTGTCACTGTTTCAAGTCTCGGTCGGTATGGCAGCGGTGATGCTCTTGGGCACGCTCAACCGGGTGATGATCGTCGAATTGGGCGTAATGGCCTGGATCGTGGCGATCATGATCGCGATTCCCGTCCTGGTCGCGCCGTTTCGTGCGCTGCTGGGATTCCGCTCCGACACCTACCGCTCCGCCATCGGCTGGAAGCGTATTCCCTATCTGTGGTTCGGTAGCCTGTGGCAATTCGGCGGTTTTGCGATCATGCCTTTCGGTTTGCTGCTTTTGAACGGTGAACAAGTTGCCGGTCCTGCGTGGGCGGGCGAAGTCGGGGCTGCTTTGGCCTTCCTGCTTACCGGTCTGGGCATGCATATGACGCAAACTGCCGGTCTGGCACTGGCCGCCGACCGCGCAACAGACGAAACACGGCCCCAGGTCGTCGCTCTCCTCTATGTGATGCTGCTGGTCGGTATGGCCGTCGCCGCGATCATCATCGGAACGCTTCTGCGAGATTTCAGCCAGCTCCGCCTCATTCAGGTTGTGCAAGGCACCGCGGTTGTCACGATCGCTCTCAACGTCACGGCGCTGTGGAAACAGGAACGCATGAACCCCATGACACGCGCAGAGCGTGAGGCCGCAAAGCCTAAGTTCGCGGACGCCTGGCGCGATCTGACCACCAACAACTCGGCCAAGCGGCTGATGGTCACCGTCTTCCTCGGCACGCTGGCGTTCAACATGCAGGACGTTCTGCTCGAGCCCTACGGTGGTGAAGTGCTGGGCCTCTCGGTCTCCGCCACCACACTGCTGACTGCGATGTGGTCATTAGGCGCGCTCATCGGTTTCGCCTTTGCCGCGCGCTGGCTCAAGATGGGCATCGATACGCATATGATGGCCGCGCGGGGGCTGCTGATCGGAATCGTCGCGTTCTGCGGCGTTATCTTTGCCGCGCCGCTGGATAGTGGCACGCTGTTCTTCGCTGGCGCTTTCGGCATCGGGGTGGGCTCTGGCCTCTTCGCGATCTCGACGCTGACCGCTGCCATGACGCTGGAAACCGGCAGCCTCGCGGGCAAAGGCCTCGCGCTTGGCGCATGGGGTGCTGCACAGGCCACGGCGGCAGGTTTGTCGATCTTCATCGGTGGCGCACTGCGCGACGTGATCAACTCCGCCGCGATGGCCGGCAGCTTTGGCCCCGGCATGCAAAACGCCACGACAGGCTATTCGGTGGTCTACCACATCGAAATCGGCCTTCTTTTCGCGACACTCATTGCGGTGGGTCCGATGGTTCGGGTCCGCAGCAGAACGACACCACAGGCGGGCCGCGTAGGCCTTGCCGATTTCCCAACGTAACGACAACCCCAACACGGAGGACCCCCTAATGGTTGGCACTGAATTTTTTGGAAACTTCGATCTGGCAAGCGCCGCAATCTGGCTGTTCTGGATCTTTTTCGCCGGTCTGGTCTACTATCTCCAGACCGAGAACATGCGTGAAGGCTATCCTTTGCAGACCGATGACGGACAGGAATCTCCCAACCAGGGGCCGTTCCCGGTTCCCAAGGACAAGACCTTCCATCTGCGTGATGGCCGCGGCGTGCTGACTCTGCCTTCCGGCCAGCGGGGAGACCGTGACACGCTCGCCCTCGAGCAGACATCACAGGCAGCTGGCTCACCCTTCGTCCCTACCGGCAATCCGATGATCGACGGTGTCGGTCCCGCTTCCTGGGCGCCGCGCAATGACTGGCCCGAGCTTGACGCCCATGGCCACAACAAGATCCAGCCGATGAGCAATCTGGATGATTTCGCGATCTCCGCAGGCACCGATCCGCGCGGCAAACCTGTCGTCGCCGGCGATGGTGAAGTTGTGGGCCGTGTGATCGACATGTGGATCGACGTGCCGGAGCAATACGTGCGTTTCCTCACCGTGGATCTCAATCCAGAGGGCACCGGCAATACCTGCCTGATCCCCGCCAACTTCGCCAGGATCAAATCAAATCGCGTCGTCGTCCGCTCACTCTATAGCGCAAACTTCGCTGATGTCCCCGGACTCAAGTCCGACGCGCAGGTCACGCTTCTCGAAGAAGAAAAGATCATGGCGTACTACGGCGGTGGCACGCTCTATGCCGATCCCAAGCGCCTCGAACCACAGATTTAACTTAAACATCAGCTTCCGGGCCTGCACAGCCACGGGCCCGGACATACCAATAGGGGACACTAAAATGCATCACGATGATTTCAAATTCGAACCGGTTCACGGCCTTCCCGAAGCACTGCCCGAGGGCGAACATATCCTGTGGCAGGGCGCGCCAGCACCGCTGCGCCTGGCCAAGGAAGCCTGGAAAATGAACTGGATTATGGGCTACTTCGTGGTCCTCGCGATCTGGCGCGCCGGCGTTTCGTCCATCACTTTGCCGATGCCCACCGCCATGGGCCACGGGATCCCGCTGCTCATCGCAGGCGGTGTGGCCTGTCTTCTGGTCTATATCATGGCCTATGTGCAGGCCCGGTCGACCGTTTATACCTTGACCAACAAGCGGGTGGCGATGCGTATCGGCGCAGCACTCACCATGACGCTGAACCTGCCTTACGTCTGCATCGGCAATGCCGCTCTGAAGACCACCAAAAACGGCCACGGCACCATCAGCTTCGAGCTGATCGGCGAGACCCGCTTCAGCTATCTCATGACATGGCCACATGTACGCCCATGGAACATCACCCGCGCGCAGCCTTCGTTCCGCGCGATACCGGATGCCGCCCGCGTCGCCGCGATTTTTGCGGAAGCCGCCGAAACACGGGTGTTCGAACCCAAAATTGAACGTATCGAGCGCACATCCAGCGCCGTCGCAGCGGAGTAATCGTCATGAACCTCAGCCAAACCGCCTCCCTCGCCAACCAGATGAAAGCCCGCGACCGTGATATGGTCCCTCGGTTTCTGGTGATCGCCATGTTCAGCCTGATGGCCGCGTCTCTTGCGCTCGTCGCTTTCGCGCGCCTCACCGGGATGGAGCCGACGGCCACCGCCGCGCTGCCAGAAATCGTGGCAGAGCGCACAGTTAGCTTTGCAGGAAGCCGCAATAGTGGTATCGTGATGCTAGACGAGGACGGCACGCAAATCGCTTCTTCCTCGGTAAATAAATCGGGCTTTATCGATGTGGTCTGGGTTGCTGTGATGCGTGAACGCAAGGTGCAGCAAACAGACCCAACAGCGCCCATCCGCATCGTGCGCAGGACGGGAGGCCGCGTAGATGTCATCGACGATACCACCGGCTGGCAGCTCGAGCTGATCGGATACGGTAAGGACAATATCGCAGCCTTTGCCAGGCTGATCGATTGAAACGCAACCATTATTCAAGGGACTGAATATCATGGGACTATTTACAAGAACACGCGAACAAGCCCCCTGCGAGGTCACGATCTCGCACCGGTTTGAAGAACTTTCCGCGCACGTCAAATTCCTCAATGGCGCAGTCGTGAACCCCGGCGATTCCGTTCTGGTACACGGCGCCGAGATTCTCGCACCCTACGGCGAATTGGTCGTGGAGGAGCGTATCGCCACGATCACAAGGGCGAGCAAGCTCGAGCAGATGTGGACCCGCGCCACGGGTGATTTCGAATTCATGGAACTGTGCGAGTTCTCGTTCTCCGATGAGGTGATGTCATGAACGTCCAAACAAAACCGACCCCTTCCCATTCCGCCTATGCCGATACGGCAGAAGAAGCGATCGCGGCGCAGGACGCCCTCGATTCCAAGATGATCTCGTCGGAAGAAGCCACTCAGGTCGCAATGCGGAACACTCTGCTGACGCCGCGGTTCTACACCACCGATTTCGCCGAGATGGACGCGCTCGACGTAACA